>Ga0224558_1000490_pt1 | contig 45927 bp, 34 predicted proteins | sample 714S32024metaG_FD_180682 | JGI IMG/M metagenome (GOLD analysis project Ga0224558, IMG submission 180682) | Peat soil microbial communities from Stordalen Mire, Sweden - 717 S3 20-24 | ecosystem: Environmental > Terrestrial > Soil > Wetlands > Peat | place: Sweden: Norrbotten County, Stordalen... | reverse complement strand
TTGAGAAGGAAGTGCACACCTGGAATCCGACGCTGCCGATGTGGCAGCGGAGTCCGAAGGAGTAAAAGCGTCTTCGCGAAGAAGGCAAATTCTGGCGCCGTCGCTTCGATTGTCCACCCGCCAATTCCCACAGTTGGCAAAGATTGCCAAAACTATGGGGGGTACCCCCCCTCCCCCCTGCCTATTGGAATCATGGGGTTAGGAGGGTAATAAACTAGTTGACACACATGTGAGCTTATGGTATCGTTTCTACATGGACGCCACCACAAAACACCTTCCCGAGCCGAAAACGCTGCAAGAAGCCATTGTCTATTTCGGCGATCCCGACCGTTGCTTTGACTACGCCAAGAAGCTCCGCTGGCCGGATGGCGACGTTCGGTGTCCGCGCTGCAATGCGGCCAAGAACTCGTTTATCAAGACGCGCAGGCTGTGGTTCTGCTACCCCTGTAAGCGCCAGTTCACGATCAAGGTCAAGACGATCATGGAAGACTCGCCCATCGGCCTTGATAAGTGGATGACCGCTTTTTGGCTGCTTGCGAATGCGAAGAACGGAATCAGCTCTCACGAACTCGGTCGCGCTCTGGGAGTGACGCAGACGACGGCATGGTTTATGTTGCAGCGCATCCGCGAAGTGATGAAAGCGGCCAAGTGGGACAACACGAAGATCGGCGGGAGCGGGAACGAAGTCGAAGTGGACGAAACTTTCGTCGGCGGCAAGGTCAGGAACATGCACAAATCGCGCCGCGTGCGCTTCGCCACTCAAGAAGGATTCGTTGGCGCTTCGACAGGAAAGACGATTGTGCAAGGCATCCTTGACCGTGATCTTCGTAAGGTTCGGGCGACTGTAGTTCCGAATGTGACACGCGAGACTTTGCAGAACGAAATTCTCAAGAACGTGAAGTTTGGGAGCACGGTGTATACGGATAACGCCGTGGGATATGACAACGGACTGCAACGTCGGTTCATCCATGTCTTCGTGAACAAGACCGAGAGTTACGTCAAAGGTCGCGTCCACGTCAACGGCATGGAGAACTTCTGGGCGCTCCTTAAGCGCTCTCTGCGCGGCACCTACGTTGCTGTGGAACCTTTCCATCTTTCACGCTACGTTGACGAACAAGTCTTTCGTTATAACAACCGAAAGGACGGTGTCCGCAAGCTGACCGACCGTGATCGGTTCACCGCCGTGATGTCTCAGGTTCTCGGTCGCCGTTTAACCTACAGCGATCTAACAGCCAAGAGTGATTCGCCACATCACGCGCCGACAGGGACGGGGCAGACGGCACAAGCCTAGTCCATGTCGGATTTCTGCGGCTTCTCTTGAGAAGCAGGTTTCTTAGCCTGCTTCTTTTTCTTTTTGGCTGGAGCCTGTAGAATTGCGGTCGCAAGCCGTTTGAAGTTCTCCAGTGCTCTCGGGCCTTCGATGTATTCAGGTTTCATTTAGTAGTTCCCATGACTGATGACAAAAGCCCCCCAGGTGGCAACGCAAAAGACAGACGCCGATATGAGCGCAGTCACAATCGGGATCAAGGGACTTTGGGATTTCCCGATGAGTTCGATAGTGCGCCACAGCGACAGAATAAACCCCAAAGCCCCGGTTACGGCGATCAAAAAGAGGATTACAAAACTCCCATGACTGAATCTGGCGATTGGATTAAAAGAACATTCAGTAAGGATGCCGCCGCTGGCTGGACGGCAGTTTTTACCGCGGTTTTGATGGTATTCACAGGGCTCCTTTACATGGTTAGCGACAGAGCCACTGATGTGAACATCGCCACACAAAGGGCAACCGCCAACCTCAGCGGACCTGTGTGGGCAAAAATCCCGTCCCCAGATGGAAAATCTATCATCGGTTGGAGATTCATGGTTGCTTGGCAGAACAGTGGAAGGACTCCCCTAGCAATGCGGTCGAGCAAACAAATGTATATATCGGTGACGCCCATCCGGAAAGGGGCCTCGATTTCAGCACTCTTACCCAAAGTCCTACATATTCGTTTGTTCTCGGTCCGGGCGCTAATTTCGGTACTCCGCAAACAGACATTCCGCTCGCCCAACTCAAGGATGTTGCTGATGGTAAGCAGCACATGTTCTTTTGGGGATGGATCGCCTACGATGACGGCATTCCGCACACTCCCCGACGTTTGACTGAATATTGCATGGACGTAACCAAAATGAGCTTTACTAAACTTGACGACATGAGCAATCCGACTAATGAACTGTATGCTGATTGGCCGCCATGTAAAACTCATTACTGTTACGACGAGAAGTGCGGCGACTATGTGGCTCGCACTCACTAGTGCTCTGTCACGGAGTCTCATTGTGAGCCTCCGGTGACATGTGTGTCAACTGTGTTATTACCGTTAGGAGGAAATTCCCGCTAGATCTTTGGGTTTAAAGGACTTATATGCAAAATATTCCGGAATAAGGACTTAGCGGCGAAATACTTCGTTTTGGTCCCGAATCGGGAGAGAGTGACAACCGCTCAGGTGTTATTTAGGTTGTCAAGGAGCGCTGACGATGGCTCTTATGCGGCATCGAAAGCCTGTCTCTGGAGACAGACGCAATTCTGCCTGGGCCAACCAGATCTTCATTTTCGGGCATGGCGAGTGGGATGTCTGTGATGGTGCTCACAGGCTGGATGTGATGAATAGGTGGAATGTGCTTACGTGTTCGACGTGCTGTCAGCAAAGTTCTAGTCGCCGCCAATCCCTAATTCACCGTCTGCACCACCGACCCGGAACTCCCGGTGATGTTGGAAGTCCCGTCGTATGTAGCTGTGACCGTGGTTGTCCCTGCAGGTAAAACCGATGTGATCAGGCTGCCTTTGCCGCCCGCCAGCCTGACCGTACCAAGTGTCGTCGTTCCAGCGCTGAACGTGACCGTGCCAATCGCAACAACGGTGGGCGACTTGACTGTCGCTGTGAACTTTACATTCCGTCCCACCGTTGATGGGTTCGGGGAAGAAGCGACTGTCGTCGTGGTTGTGGCTTGATCGACAACCTGGATCAGCGCAGGGGACGTGCTCTTACTGTCTAACGTATCGCCGTTATAGGTTGCTGTAATCGGGAGCGTGCCTGCGGGCAGATTCGTTTTCGTTAGAAGCGCAACGCCATCCACAAGTGGAACCGTACCCAATGAAGACGCCCAGTTCTTGAATGTGACCGTTCCCGTTGGCGCTTCAGATGTGACCACGGATGTCAGATTGACGGCTTGCCCGTAAACGGAAGGATTGAGACTGGAGGCTACACCGGTATTACTCGTATACTTGTTCACGACCTGCTTCACCGCCTGCGAGTTTTTCGCCGGATAGTTCTCGTCGCCGGAATAGCTGGCGACAATCGAAAAGCTTCCCGCCTTCGTGAATGTGGTTGTGAAGATAGCTTGTCCATAATCCAATGGCACCGTCCCGAGAATCGTTGACCCTTGTTTGAAGGTTACCGATCCGGTTGGAGTAATCGGGCTGGCTGAGACCACTGTCGCGTAGGTTACTGGCTGATTCACGTACGAGGGATCCTGGCCAGTGGCCAAGGTTACCGAAACTCCAGGCGGGGCGGTCGTCTGGGACAGAATAGAAATCGTGTTGTCACTCGCATTTGCAAAGACGAGGTCGAGGAGGCCGTCGCCATTGAAGTCTGCAATGCCGATTGGGTACGGATTCGGAGCGGATGCCTGGACCCATCCAGCACGAAATGTGCCATCCCCGTTGCCCAGGTATATTGAGATTGTGTTTCCGCTGAAGAACACCAAATCGAGTTTTCCATCCTCGTTAAAATCGGCTGTGGCAACGAGGTTGGCGGGGCTCGGCAGCGGGGGCTCTCCGCTTACCTCCTTGAATGTTCCGTCTCCGTTTCCTTGAAGTATCTTGAAGGTAGTAGAGCCGGCGTCTGCAATCGCCAGGTCGAGAATGCCGTCGCCGTTGAAATCGCCGGCCGTCACCGACGACGCGTTGACCATGGTCACCGAAGGCTGTGTCACAGCCGGAGTGGTCGACCCGTTGCCGTTGCCCAAAAAGATGCTGACCGGCCCATACGGGTAAAATGTGTCGGATGATCCAGCGCCAACTGAGGCGAGATCAAGGATTCCGTCGCGGTTGAAGTCACCCACAGCCAGGGAATTGCTGTAGAGCCACGCAGGGGTCACCCCGTAGCTAGCACCATCAAAATAACCGCCGCTACCCAAAAACACCACAACGTTCGGAACGGGGTAGAAGTAGCCGGCTGCGGCGAGATCTAGCTTGCCGTCTCCGTTAAGGTCAGCCGCCACCATCGCAAAAATATTGCCGTCCGCATCAGAACTTTCGGGACTCTCGAACGTTCCATCGCCATTGCCGGGGAAGACCGCAAGAGACCATCCCCCCTCGGAAAACCATTCGCCCAAAAGATCTGTCTTGCCGTCTCCGTTGAAGTCGCCAGCCAGGAGTTGCGGCAATATAGTGGTCGCGAAAGGGGCAAAGACAGGAAAGCACAGTGTTGAGTGATTGGAGAACGTTCCATCGCCGTTTCCCAACAGAATCGAGATTACTGCGCCTTCGTCCTCGCTGGGGCACGGAGAGTCAGTCTGATAGTTCAGGACAGCCAGATCAGGCTTCCCGTCGCCGTTGAAATCCGCGACCACCATACCAGTGGGTGCGAGCCCTGTAGATAATGTCGAAGTGGCAAAGGCAAGGGTCGTGGCCGGTTCCCTAGTTGTAAAAGGCACAACGTTCGACGTACCTCCGCCGGGGACGGGGTTTGAGACCGTCACTGAAGCGGTGCTGGGCGTCACGATGTCCGATGCAGGAACGGTCGCGGTCAACTGCGAGCCGCTGACAAAATTCGTCGCCAGTGCCGTGCCATTCCAGTTGACGACGGAACTAGAAACAAACTGAGTGCCATTGACTGTAAGGGTGAAGCCAGAACCGCCAGGTACAGCCGCATCCGGCACGAGTGGTTGATTGACGAGAGGAACAGGATTCGACTGGGACAACAAGAATGTCGCGGTCAAACACAGAAACAGGCAAACGAAGTAGGCGCGCCTCATACGAATTCCTTCCGTCACAGCGGAGTATTGAGTAGAAAAATCCGGCTCGGTTACCGGTTAGGGGAGGAAGGTCTCGCGATAGTCGAGAATAGGAGAATTGTCCTCACATGCAGGCTGGCTGTCAATGACTTAATGCGGTGTGGTGCTGGGCATCGCCGGGGCGTGTGCTGCGGTGCCTGACGGCAGTCACGCAGATGCCGACGCAGAGTGTTGAGGCCGATCCGAGTTTTCCGCACATGAAAACGCGGGAGGGATCGCTCCCTCCCGCGTCGTTTTTATGCGAAATGCAATTCTCAGTTACACCAGGCCCTGATCCAGCATCGCATTCGCGACCTTCAGGAAGCCGGCGATATTGGCGCCGTTCACCAGGTTGCCGGGCGTGCCGTACTTCTCGGCCGTTTCGTAGCAGTTCTGGTGGATGGCAATCATGATCTTGTGCAAACGATCATCGACTTCTTCACGAGTCCAGGAGAGGCGCATGCTGTTCTGCGACATCTCGAGTCCAGAGGTGGCCACGCCGCCGGCATTGGCGGCCTTGGCCGGTCCGTAGAGGACTTTGGCGTCGAGGAACGCTTTGGTGGCTTCGAGGGTGCTCGGCATGTTGGCTCCCTCGCTGACTACCTTTACGCCATTCTTGATGAGGTTCGCCGCGTCTTTCGCGTTGATCTCATTCTGAGTGGCGCTCGGGAACGCGCAGTCGGCCTTGATGTTCCACAGCCAGTTGTGGTCGAGCTTCTTGTCGGTGGCGCTGTAGATGGCCTTCTTGAATTTGCTGGTGTACTCCTGGATGCGGCCGCGGCGGAAATTCTTCAGCTCCATGACAAAAGCGAGCTTGTCGCGGTCGATGCCGTCGGCATCGTAGATGGCGCCGTCGGAATCGGACAGGGTAACCGGCTTCGCGCCCAGATCAAGCAGCTTCTCGACGGTGTATTGCGAGACGTTGCCGCTGCCGGAGACGAGACAGATTTTGCCTTCCAGCTTGTCTTTGCGGGTCTTCAGCATTTCCTGGGCGAAGTACACGCAGCCGTAGCCGGTGGCCTCGGGACGAATCAGCGAGCCGCCCCAGGCCAGGCCCTTGCCGGTCAGGACGCCAGTGAATTCATTCCGCAGCCGTTTGTATTGGCCGAACATGAAGCCGATTTCGCGTCCGCCCACGCCGATGTCGCCGGCGGGAACGTCCGTGTCAGGGCCGATGTGACGGCAGAGCTCGGTCATGAAGCTCTGGCAGAAGCGCATTACTTCGTTGTCGCTCTTGCCCTTGGGATCGAAATCCGAACCGCCCTTGCCGCCGCCCATGGGCAGCGTGGTGAGCGAATTCTTGAAGACTTGTTCGAACGCCAGGAATTTCAGAATGCCGAGGTTCACCGAGGGATGGAAGCGCAGTCCGCCCTTGTAAGGGCCAATGGCGCTGTTCATCTCGATGCGGAAGCCGCGATTAACTTGCACTTTGCCTTGGTCATCGAACCAGGGCACGCGGAACATCAGGACTCGTTCGGGCTCCGTAATGCGCTCTAGAATCTTGGCTTCGTGATATTCAGGGTGGCGTTCCAACACGGGCCTCAAGGACTCGAACACTTCCATGACGGCTTGGTGGAATTCCGGTTCGGCTGGGTTTTTGGCTTTGACGAGGTTGAGAATTTGATTGGTGTAGTCCGCGCCCTTTTTAACCTTGGGCGGTTCCATCACTGTACTCATAGGCTTGCCTCCGAATTTTATGTGGTAAACGGATTGTCAAACACAGGACACCGCAGGAATTGCGGCTGTATTGATTAGATGCCTCGAGGAGAAGTTCTGCCGTGATTGGCATCACCTCATTTCGTGACAATTAGGCGCGAGGATCTGTGCCTGGAACACCGTGCGCGAGAACAGGAAACCCCGTGGAATGTGTCTGTTAGCAACTATAACAAGTTTACTTCCAGGAACCAAGTTTTACAACCGTCACTTTGAAGGAAAGAGACGGGCTTGCCCCTTTTTGGGAGACGCGGCGGCCCGCGTCTCTACGGAAAGAATGTACGCCGGAAGCCACTGCTCAGAACCATGTGCGCTTGCGGTATTCGCGATAGGCGTCGCCGAACTTCGCTTCCAAAACTGCGGCTTCGCGGCGCGCGCGGATGATCTGCACGGGAATCAGCACCAGCAGAATGATCAATAGCTCAGGCCGCCACAGGATGAGAACGATCCCAACCAGGAAAATCATTCCAGAAACATAAATAGGATTGCGGATCCGCGAGTAGATGCCGCTGGTGACCAGCGCTGTCGCCTTAGGAGCGATGGAGAAGGACCGGCCCAGCGTGTAGCGGGAGAGAATCACACCCGCGAGGCCGATCAAACCGAGCAGCAGGCCGAGCCTTCGCGCCAGCCCGTGCGGCCCCGGTCCGAACTGAAACACAAAGCCGAGAGCCAACAGGCCCGCGAGCAACGGCAGCCAGACGCGCCATATCGTTCCGCGATCCATCGTTATGAATGTACATGAAGAACCGCGGTGAAAATCCGGTTCGGGAAAATCCGGAAGCGCGCATCTGCAAAGCGATCTACACCGGCCATTTACATTCCATTCACATTCCCGTTTTATGCTAGCTTCTTTACAGTTAGCAGTGGTGTCGAATTTGCGCGAGTTTCCATGACTCGAAAACAACCTTCCGCAGCTCCACGAGTGAAGCGGCGCTCGACCTCGACGCGATCCCGAGCGACGCAAGCTCGTACCCGTCCCTCTGACACTCGCAACCAAGACTTTGCGGAAGATGAACTCCCGTCCCTGGTCGTGCGGGGCTGCCTGATCGCGCGCGACGCGGTCTTCAATGTCAGGGATTTTCTCGCGGACGGTTCACGTCTGGCATTTCTCGCGATCAAAGATTGCGAGAAAGAACTCGATCAGATCGAGCGCGCGATTGACGAGCAACTGCCCGAAGCCATCACGCGCGTAGGGGAAGGCAAGGCGCGTGAATTGCTGGCCTGTTTGAAGTTCATCACCGACCTCGAACGGATCGGAGATCTCGCCTACAGTGCGGTCATGCATCTGCAGTCGCGCCGTGAAAAATTGCCGGCGGCGGATTCCCGTCAGCTCATCGAGATGGCTTCTCTGCTGTGCGCAATGCTGGAGCAGGTTCATCAGGGCTTCATTAAGCGGGACTTGTCGTACGCCCAAAGCGTTTTGCAATCCGATCCGGAAGTGGATCGTTTGTGCCATTCCTTGTTTCACAGACATCTGGCCGAGCCGAATAGTCCGAGCGGACAGAAGAATTTCGATATCCTGCTCGCCGCCCAGGCGCTGGAGCGAGTCGGCGACCACGCCAAGAATCTGGCGGAAGAACTCTACGGTTTATCGGAAGGCAGGTCGCTGCGCCACAATCTCAGAAAGCTGTCCACCGCCTAGCGGCCGCGGTTCCTGGCAGAATCTAGTACGCCCAGTACGGCCCAGTTCCGCCCGGTGTGCTCTGGCCATAGATGGCCGTATACACATGGCGCCCGTAGAAAAAAGGCAAACCCCAATCGAAGCCGATCAGAGAATTCGGGCCCGCCAGTTGCCCAAATACATTGGCGTTTGGATTGTCATTGAACAGGTCGTCGGCATTGGCCACACTGAAACTCACCGTGCCGCTTGGCGATCCGGTCGATCCTTCATTGGTGGCCGAAAGATTCTGCGTTGCCGACGGGCAATAGAAGTAGTTGGCATCAGAACAGACTGGTATTCCCGTCGTGCTACTGTCCAAGAAGTACAGTCCGTTCGAGCCGCTGTCAATGAAGCTCTGGTTGTACGCTGTCTTCTGGTACGTGGTGATGAAGTTTCCGTAATCGTCCACGCTATAGACCGTCGCGCCATCGAGCCCATTGTTCGACTGCGTTCCAATGCCGAAGATGAGCGAGCCACTTAGCGTTGTCTCTGGTCCGCTGACTGCAGGCAGTTCAATGATTACTCCATTATTGTCCGTCGAAAAAAGAACTACAGGGTTTTGTACCTGCTGTGCCAAACCTTCCGCGGCCACTACACAGCCAGAAGCCGGACACTCATAATAAAGTTCGGGATTCGAAGGCCCGGTTGTCGCGCACGCGCCGCCACAGTCTTGCGGAAAACTACCCACGCCCAGGATGCCATTTGCACCCAAGTCCGGAAGCGTTTCTCCAGAGGGTCCGAAATCCGCGCACGCCGTCGGAGTGGGAAAGTCCAAACTGATCACCTGAATCGGCGTCGAACTGGCCTTCTCTCCGGCGATCTCAACGTCCGCCGTCTGCACCGGGCCCCAGGTGTAGGCGGTCAGGAACGGAAAACACTCGACCACTGGGTTGCCGTCGGATGCCTTCTGTTGCGGCAGCGAAACCGTCAGCGGGGAAAGTAGTCTCAGTCCCGAAGATCCCGTATCCACGAGCACGCCATCAATCGTCTGGCAGATTGAGGTGCCGGGCACGCATACCGTCACGCTGGTAAACGCACCGTTGGCATAGTTTCCCGCTGGTCCGGCATTCACCGTAATCGCTTGCACGTTCGAGCCTGTCGGCGTCGGCGTCGGGGCCGGGGTCGGAGACGACCCGCTACTCCCTCCGCATGCCACCGCGAACAGCAGGGCTCCGCAAGCTGCGACCGTCATGATTCGATTCACGCCCGTCAAAATTACCCTGACGCACTTCATCGGATAGCCTCCGGACTGACTCCCTGCGGCAGCATCTCCGGGATGTACGCCCGGCCCGCGAACGACCGCATATGTCCACCCGATTGCACGACGAGTCCGGGCTGCTCAATGACCAGGGGCCTTCGCCCCGGATGCGAATTCACCTGCATTTGGGCGGCTTGCTGGTACTGCCCGAAATAGTTAGCCAAAATCTGCCGCATGTCTGGAGGCCATGGCCCTTGCCACGCCACAGCAAACACTTTCCCCGATGTTAAAACGTACTCCCGTACCACAATCCCGGTCGGAGCCTGGATCTCGTGTACCGTATAGGCTTGGGCTAGCGTGACTTGCAGCTTGCCTTGCATGTAGGCCTGGTCGGCCTGCACCGAACTCACGTCCTCACCCAGTCCGGCGAAGGAGGGCAAGGCAAACATCAGCATGGCCGCCGAAAGAATTGCTGCCTGGAGGACCAACTTCGTCGCACCGCCAGGGCATTGGAAAATCTGTCGTTCTTTCATGCAAAGGCACTCCTTTGGACCAAACGCAGCTAGAGACCGAACTCGAGATGGTGATGTAGTTAGATTGGGGATTAACTTCCGGGGTTGCCGTCTTAAGAGTAATAGTTTGTAAAGAGTACGGGGAGGACGGACGGTCAAGTCACTCATTTCGTATCAGGGCCGCTTTAGCGATGCCTTAAAGTCTTCGAAATCAAAAGCGCCTTTAGGGGTGGGACTCCACACTCTTTAATGAAAATCGTGCGACACCGTCTCTGCCCGCGTGACGCACAGCGGCGAAACTTTTTCCGCGCGGATGTGGATCACGTTGTCCTGATTCTGCAGAATTCCCTCGATCATCAGGAAGCGCTCGGAAATCAGCAACGCTCGATTCTTGTGCAGCAGATCGGGAGCGACAATCGCATTGGCGATCCCCGTTTCATCTTCCAGGCTCATGAACATCATTCCCTTGGCCGTCCCCGGGCGTTGGCGGGCAATCACGCATCCGCCGATTCGCAAGCGGCGTCCATTCGGCAGGTGCGCCAGATCGCAAGCGCGAAAAATCCCCATGTTTTTCATCTCCGCCCGGCGGTACTGCATGGGATGAGGGCCGACCGTCAGCCCGGTCGCGCGAAAATCCGCCACCAATCGCTCTTCGTGCGTCATGGCCGCAAGCGGAGATTCCCCATCAATTTCCGGCAGCTTATCCAGCAACGGACCTGACCAGCGCACCGCCCGTTCCACTTGCCACAGCGCATCGCGGCGATGAAAGAACCTTTCACCACGGAGACACCCTTCGACTGCGCTCAGGGCAGGCTCCGGCACGGAGGAATTCCTTTGATTGAGATCACTGATTGATTTTTCTTTATCTTTCTCCGTTTCTCCGTGCCTCCGTGGTAAATTTCCCACTTCATTCAGCGCCCCAATCTCCGCCAGCGTCGTCAACTCATCCTTGCGTAACTCGGGCACGCGGCGAGCCAGATCCTGCACCGAAGCAAACGGCGCCAGGCTGCGCTCCCGAACCAGCGCCTGCCCAGCCGGCTCGCGCAATCCGCGCGCATATTTCAAACCGAGACGCACTGACGGCTGATGGCTGATGGCTGACGGCTCTAACGTGCACTTCCAATCCGACCGCGTCACATCCATCGGCAACACTTTCAATCCGTGGCGCTGCGCATCTTTCACAATCGTCGCGGGATGGTAAAAACCCATGGGCTGATTATTCAGAAGCGCCGCTGTGAACGCTGCCAGGTAATGGCACTTCAAATACGCGCTGGCATAGGCAATCAGGGCAAAACTGGCGGCATGAGATTCCGGAAATCCATAAAGAGCAAACGAAGTAATCGACTGGATGATCTGCTCCTGCGTTTCACCGCAGATTCCATTGCGCGTCATGCCGGCGCGCAGTTTTTCTTCGATCACTTTCATTCGCGCCTCGGAACGTTTGAAGCCCATGGCGCGGCGCAACTCTTCCGCCTCGCCGCCCGTAAAGTTGGCGGTGATCATGGCCATGCGCAGCAACTGCTCCTGAAACAGCGGCACGCCCAGGGTGCGGCCCAGCACCGTTTCGAGCGACGGATGCGGATATGTGACCGCCTCTCGACCCTGCCGCCGCTTGAGAAATGGATTCACCATGTTTCCCACGATCGGTCCCGGCCGTATGATCGCCACTTGCACCACGATGTCGTAAAATTTTTGCGGCTTCAGGCGCGGGAGGCATGCCATCTGCGCCCGGCTCTCCACCTGGAACATTCCCACCGTATCGGCTTTTTGCAGCGCGGAATATACGGCAGGGTCATCCGGCGGAAGGTGCGCGAGATCCACTTCTTCTTTATAGTGATCGCGGATCAGTTCGAGCGAATCTTTCAGCGCCGCCATCATGCCGAGGCCCAGCAGATCGACTTTGATGATGCCCATGTCGGCGCAGTCTTCTTTATCCCACTGCACGACCACGCGGCCGGGCATGGAAGCGGGCTCCAGCGGGACGACGGAATCCAGACGGCCCTCACAGATGACCATGCCGCCCGAGTGCTGCCCTAAATGCCGCGGCAGATCCTGCGCGGCGAGACACAACTCGAAATATTTGCGCATCCGCGGATGCTTAAGATCGAGCCCGGCATCGCGCAGACGGCGGTCGAGCGCATCGTTCTCGTCCTTGAATTCCCAGGTCGCGACCGCCGCTGAAATTCGCTTCAGCGTCTCCGGGTCGAATCCCAGCGCTTTGCCCATTTCGCGCGCGGCCATGCGATTGCGATAGGTGATCACGTTGGCGGTCATGGCCGCTCCGCGCTGCCCATAACGTTGATAGACATATTGGATTACGCGCTCGCGCTCGTCGCCACTGGGCAAGTCGAGATCGATGTCGGGCCACTCGCCACGCTCTTCGGAGAGAAATCGTTCAAACAATAATTCCATGCCGATCGGATCTACCGCCGTGATGCCGAGCGAATAACAAACCGCGCTGTTGGCGGCCGATCCGCGGCCCTGCGCCAGAATTTTCTGTTCGCGGCAGAAGCGCACCAGGTCCCAGACAATCAGGAAGTACCCGGCAAGTTTCAGCTTTTCGATCAAGCCCAACTCGCGCTCGATCTGCCGCCGCGCGCGCTTCTTCAACTCCGCATCCGCCTGCCCATACCGGCTCTGCATTCCTTCCCGCGTGCGCTCCCGCAGAAACGACATCATGGTCTCGCCCTCCGGCACGGGATAGCGCGGGAACTCGTATCCCAGATCGTTCAGCGTGAACTCAAGCCGTGAGGAAAGTTCAACCGTGTTGGCGATGGCATGCGGAACATCCGCAAAGAGCGCTCGCATGGCCGCGGAAGACTTGAGATAGCGCTCGGCATTCGGCGCCAGCAAGCGTCCGGCAGTGGCCAGCGTGCGATGATGCTGCAGCGCGATGAACGCATCCGCCAACTCGCGTTCCTGCGGCATGGCATAGTTCACGCCGTTGGTCGCGAGTAGCGGCAGGTGCAAAGACTCCGCGATCTCGATCGCAACCCGGTTTCTGTACTCTTCTTGGCGATGAAAATGCCGTTGCAATTCGACGTAAACATTGCTTGGGCCAACAGTAGAATGGCCAAAAATCTCCGTCAGCCGCTTCACCGCTTCGAGCGCCGCTTGCGGCCCACCTTGCCTGAGCGCCGCAGCCAGCGGTCCTTCTTCTCCGCCGGTGAGGCAAATCAAATCGTCGGCATGCTCAATAAAATCCGAAGCCGACGCGCAGGCTCCTTCTTCATTTTTGCGCCCAATGCGCAGTTTCATTTTCGTAATCAGGCGGCAGAGATTTTGATATCCAGCGCGCGAAGCAACCAGAAGCGGAAGACGAAATCCACCACGGGGGCACGGAGACACGGAGGAGTGCAGGGAAACTTCTGACGCGACAAGAACTTCAACTTGCGAACGGGCTGCGAAACTGGGGCGCTCCGAAGAAAGCAATTTCTCCGTGTCTCCGTGTCTCCGTGGTGAAAACGAAGTGCACGTCACTTCCGCCCCAATATGCGCCTTGATCCCTACTTTTTTTGCGGCGAGATGAAAGCGCGGCGAGCCGTACACTCCATCGCGATCGAGCAATGCCATCGCCGGCATTCCCAGGTTCGCGCACACCGCGACCAGTTCCTCGGGAATCGAAGCCCCCTCGAGGAAGCTGAACGCGGAGCGGGAATGGAGTTCAACGTACATCAGCTCTCAGCTGTCAGCTCGCAGTCTTACAAGAACCAACTGAGAGCTGACAGCTGGGAGCTGAGAGCTTTTTTCAGTCATACATTCCTTCTACAAACCAGTTTCCACTTAGCTTGTCCTGCACTAAGCGATACAACACGAGTCCAGTTTCGGCGGGCACGGCGATGTCCCACTCCTCGCGCGACCAGCCTTCCTGTTCCGACCAGTCGCCGGAAGAGCGCCAGGGGCCGGCGGTCCAGACGATTTCGCCGGCAATGTCCTCGCGCTCGAGGCATCGCATGCGCACCGGCTTCGCTGCGCGCAAAGTGACACTCGCGCCGAGCGGCGGACGAAACAGGCGCAGGGCAATCACCGCGCTCATTTTTTCTTTTGCGTTTTCTTTTGTGTTTGCATCGAGCTCACATTCACTTTCATTTTCTTGCATGAACTTATCGTTCTTTCGATTTCCAGACTGGTTCACTTCGGGCTCTGCGGGCGCGGGCTCTACGGGCGCGAAGTGCCGCACTGCAAACGCGCCTTCGCGATGCGTATCCAGTAACTCCACTGACCCCACTCTTCCCTCGCCGACAATGCCTGCGATGCGCGCCAGGGTCAGCTCCAGTTTTTCGGGCTCGGGAAAAACCGGCTGAAACAGTCCACTCTGCAGGGCTCGCGGGCGCGCCGGATCGGCCGACAAATGAATCTTCACGATGGGCGCTCCCGGCGGATGCGCCTGCAAATCAAGCTGCAATAATTTAAGAAACACTTTCGCGTCCAGCATGGGCGTCGGCAGTCGCAGCGTGCGGGTAAATGTCTTGGGAGAGGATGCGTAAGGATTCGGCTGTGTCGCCGCGAGTTCCAGATTCAGATGCAACTCCTGCGCCGCCAGCGCGCGCGCGCTCAATCGTGCGCACACTTGCTCCAGCATGCGGTTCAGCAAAAACGCCAGCGGTTCCAGCAGCACGATGGGATATTCCAGCTCTACACTCTCGGCAAAAATCAGCCGGGGTTCCAACACGCGCAAGTTGCGCGCCGCCGCGCCCCGCGCCAGTTTTTGCAGATGGAGTCCCGGCTGTCCCAGGCGCTCGCTGAGCGGAACTTCAGGAAGAGCCGCCAGCGCCCGCAGATTGCGAATGCCCCAGCGATCAAACGTTTCCACCCAGCGAGAGACCTCCGCTGCATCGGACGAAAAACCGGAAGAAAAACTTTCCAGCAACACATCCACCGGCAGATCTCCCAACCGCTCTGCTTCGCGCCCTTCAGGAATCAAAGTGACGCCGGGAAAACCGCGGGCTGCGAGTAAGGCGGCATCCGGATTCGCGGCCACGGCAATGTTCGCTTCCAGTTCCATCTGAGGAATTCGCTGCGCCAAATCGCGGGCAATCTTCGGCAGCGGACCTAGCAACGGTTCGAGACCAGCGAGATTCAGAAGCACGGTGCCGGGCGACGTGTCTTCCACTTCTGGAGAAAACGATTGCGCACAATCCAGCAGCGCAGCGTGTGCCGACGTCTCCTGCGACTCCGAACGTGCGCGCAGCACCAGGTTTTGCCATGCTTCGAGTTGCGATTTTGTCGCGCCTATCTCCACACCCGTTTGCCGCGCTCTTTCGTTGAGCGCCACGACTTTTTCCAGAGGAGGCCGTCCAGTGAGCACCGCGACCGAGTGGGCGCGCAACTCTGGCTCGAAGCGAATGATCGCTTGTACAGAAAAATCGGGGATGAAGATGCAGGCAAACATGGTAGTGCAGCTCTCAGCTCTCAGTTGTCAGCTCTCAGTAAAGGCTTATGCTTTAAAACATGACGACGAAGATGACGATAAGGGTTTCTGAGTCTGGTAACTGAGAACTCGTGATTTCGAACTTGCGGCATAAACTATCCCGCCCATGCGGCTCGACTCTTGAAACTTGCCGTCGATTGCACCGGCTTGCGTTCTAATTTTCTTTCCAAGCGCGAGCACAACAACTCGGCAGTGATCACGAATTGATCTAACAATTCCGAATGCGGCAATTCCGAATGCATGGGCGGATTTCCTGAGAGCTGCGAGCTGACAGCTGACAGCTTTTTTCCTGAGACCTGAGACCCGGCACCTGACACCTGCAACAGCACCGATGAGCAACTCCCGGCAATCGGCTGCTGTTCCAAGACCAGCAGCGCCGTTGGCGTGTGCTCAATCGCGCGGCGGAAGCGGAACCAGGAGGCCAAAGGAATTCGCCGCGCGCTGTGCACCGGAACATCTCCGAGATCGAGAGCGATCATTCCGAAACCGTTACTCTGCAGCAGCAGGTCGGTGACTTTCAGCATTTGCGCCAGTTGCGATTCCCAGCGCCGGGTTTCTGGATTTTTCCATCCCGACAATTTTCCGCGTTGCAGGGTTCGTCGGCGCTCAGAGGCTAGAGCCGGCGATGATTGTGCGGGGCGTACGGCACCCATTCGACTACGCTCAGGGCAGGCTCTAAAGTCGTGCCCTTTCCGAAAACCTTGCGGTATGCCTGAAGGCATACCCTGATACGAGTCGCATGAGGGCATATCCGGATACGAATCGCCGGAAAGCAAATCCGGATACGAATCGCCAGTTTTTCCGCAGCCGGTTAGCGCAGCCGAAGGATGTTTGCGCGCTGGATATTTTTCTCCGCATCGCACCCACAGCAAACGGCTCATCTCCGTGCCCGCCGCCGCCGCCGATGCCGGATCGAAGGCATCGCTTGCATCCACCAGTGCGCAAACCTCTCCGCGCTCGGTGGCGCGGGCCAACGCGAAAAGCAACACGCTGGTTCTTCCCGATGAGGCCGTGCCGCAGATTTCCGTGAGGCACCCGCGAGCGAGGCCGCCGGTCAGCGCGTCCAGTTGCGGAATGCCGCTCGACACCATTTCCGGCGCCGGACGCACATCGAGGCGCGAAGCGGGAACGACCGCTGCCAGCTTTGGGAGGGCGCCGACCAGGACCAAAATCTCCGCGGTCGAGCGCGGAGAAGACGGCGGAGAAAAAATAAAAGGGCGGCTCATGGCCGCCGATGAAAAAACCGGAGAGGCAGACATACTTTCTCACATTGTCAGGGAACACAGAGGGCAGGATCAGCCCCGGCGAGACATTTGAAGATTCGCCTTTTATTCGCCTACGTGAGTATCCATCTCCGGCCTGCCGTTGTCAAGGAGGTTCGCTCAGAATCAGGAGCCAGCACTGCAACTTGAAGATTTAACAATGCTTTGCGGAGAAATTTTGGCGAGCGAAAGCGCCCTGCGAAACGGTGGTTCGCTGCAATCCCATCGGGCTGGATTAGAACGAGCTTTTGTTATAATCGGACTTCATCGCCATCCACCCGAGTGGCGCTATCGTCTAGGGGTTAGGACGGAAGATTCTCAATCTTCAAACCCGGGTTCGATTCCCGGTAGCGCTACCAACCTCCATTTTACAGCCAAATGAAGGTGTTAGCACAGAAGTTTGTTCAGTTTCAGCTTTTCTGAGGCATAATTACACACCGGAGTGTGCTATGCCTCACAAACGCAAAGCGTGGCTTCAGAAGCGGGTGAAGATCAACGGGAAGTGGTGTTCGCGGCCTGCTGAGTCGGTAAAGACCGTCACCGGCATATATGTCGTCTGCCATTGGGAGAGTGGACGGCTGGTGCGCCGTCCGGTTGGCGCTGACCTTCGCAAGGCCGAACACGAACGTAACCGCCAGAACATCATCCTCAACGCCAGAGCAGCCGGGATCAGCACGGTCGCTGATGCAAGGCATTCGCTCAGTGGCGCAATCAGCGACTACGTCGCTCATCTCAGGCGGCGTGACCTCACCGAGAAATCCGTCACCGCCATTGAAAACATACTGGAACTCCTGACGCAGAAATATCTGGAAGAGATCACCTTGGTTGATGTGGCTGGGCATTTTGTAGACAAGCTCCGCGCTCAGGGACTAGCGAAGCAAACCGTCTACGACCGCTACATGAAGGTCGTATCGTTTCTAAAATGGAGTGAGAAGACCTACGGCGTCAAGCGCGTGGCCGAAATGGGCGATGGGCCACAGAAGCCGAAACACAGCGGTGATGCCGGTACTGACCGAGACCCGTATACAGCTGAGCATTTGAAGGCACTGGATGCTGCTAGTACTGAAGAGGAAAAACTTTACTGGAAGTTCTTTCTGATGACCGGAGCACGCGAACGCGAAATGACAACGTGCGAATGGGCTGATCTTGACCTGGACGGTCGCATCTTTCACGTCCGAGCAAAGCCGGGTTTCACTCCAAAGGGTAAACGGAACCGTGACGTCCCCTTCCCACAGGAGCTGGCCGACGCCCTAGATACTCGCAGAGCGCAGAGCAAAGGCTCTACGTTAGTGTTTGGCAAAGAAGGAAGAGTGCAGCGACACCTGATCCGCGTGTTGAAGGCGCGAGCGAAGGAAGGGAATCAGAATCCTGACCATTATTTTCTGCACAGATTTAGACACAGTGCGGCCAATCGCTGGCTCCGGGCTGGTGTTGACATTGCTACTGTGAGCAACTGGCTCGGTCATACTTCGCTCGAAACCACAAAATTGTATTTGAAGGCTATTCACCAGAAATCGCCAGCAACACAGCGTCTGGTAGATCGAGTCTGGAAGTCCTAGATTTGTTCTGCTCTTGCTGAACGTTCACTGGCGTGGTAAACCCTAAATCTGCCTATACACACACATTCCTACCTGAAAATTAGCCCTCCTAGGAAGGGCTATAGCCGCGTTCTACGGCTCGGGGAAGGGAAGTCAAGATGCCAGTTGCATTGGCAAGAGCGAGACCGAGCCGACGGTTCCGCCATTCGGAACAACATACGAATAGCAGCGGTGATCATTACCAGCTCCAAATTCCACAAATAAATATTGTTCTCCAGCGACGTGCCCAGTGTACTGCGCCATGTAGCCTTCGATTCGATTACGAATGTCCTTACCGCTGTCCTTGCGACGCGGCACCGTGTAAATCAACAGTTTGAGCGGGGATTTTACATCCACAACTTTTCGGAAGTCTTCTAAAAGTTTTGCTGCTGTCTCAAATTCACATTCTGCTGCCAGCTCGATCCCGCCAGTATTGGAGCGCCAGATGAGGTCACAGAGATATTCATGGCTGTTTGGGAACAATCCGCCACATGGCCCATGACACACTTCGAATCCGTGTCCCCGTCCTACATCGCCAAGAATTTTGAAAATGGCCGATTTCCATTTCATATTCTTGCCAGAGTAGGGTTCACCGTTAGCAAACCCGACCAGGCGCCGTGCAATTTCAGAGCAAATATCCATACTCCCCCCCTCTCAATTCCGATGTTGCCGCTCACGCGGCGACCTCTTTTGGTCCACCATCATGCAGTGGTGACGCGGGGCTAACAACAACACCGTGAACGCGGTGCGCCGCAGATGCGACACGTCCCCTGCCAAAACAGTTGAGCAGAAGGGGTCTGCCTTGGCTCACCCTGATAAAATTCAAAACCTCGATCTGGTATTTAACCGATTCCGGAAATCTGTTCCAGAATTCGTCACTTGGATTGAGGATCGCCGCGTAACCCGTGTGGCGCGGGTCAAAGCCCGGGGGGCACGCAGCAAAGCGCCTCCTGATCTATCCGGATATGAATTCATCGGCAGCGTTCTTGATGATCCTGGACCGGACCTCCTTGATCCACTTGATGCGCATAATCTCCTCGCGGCTCGCTTGAACAACGTCGCCCACTCGGGGAAACTGAGGTCTGACCCGTTCGCAGAGGGCACGACTGAGAGACAAGGCATCGACATATTCGTCGAGGAGGGGCCCAATAATTGAGGTCGCCTCCAATTTGTTGCCACATTCGGGGCAAAACTTTGCGTTTGGAGGGATCGCGGCCGAGCATTTTCCACAGTGATCGCCCGCTTCCTGCAGCTCCCGGAGGTAGGTCTCGATCTGAACATCGCTTGCTGAGAACTCTCTGTAGTCGGTCAAGCTGATAGAGCCCATTGCCTCGCTCAATCTAGGACTTGCGAACGCCTTCTCGGTCGCAAGAATCGCGAAATGGACCATATAGCGCAGGCCGGTCTGTCTCTCTGCAATCTTGACGGTCCCCTTGTTCACCAAAATGCCGGAGTAGCTGAGAATGTCGAGCGACAATTTCAAATTGGGGGACATGCCTCTTGGTACCGTGAAGAACGCGGATTGATATCCACTCTTCGTTTGGCGATGGTTCTTTGTTCTTATCTCCGGTATCAGGTATCCGCGAAGTAGGTCCAATCCCACTCGAACGTGAGATGCGAACTTCGGCAACCGTTTGGCCAGATTTACGTGATATGGCAGCAGCTCTTGGTCCACAAACTCCTGCGTCGCCAAAGTTACGGCACGGTCAGAGAATCCTTGATCGATAGCCCGATTCAATAAATGCAGAAATGCTCGTGGATTTCCGGTCGAGAGATCAATACAGAGGTCCAGCAGTTCGCCCCTCCCGAAAATCTTCTTCCTAAGGGGACTCTTTACTGGCAGCCGTCGATCTAGAAGATCGCGAAAAAGCCTTCGATTAGCGCTGCGCCCCGCCTCGCCGGGTTCGAACCGGTCCATCGATATTACGATTGCATCCTGCCCCACTTCAAAATTTCGCCCGTAGGAGGTGACGGTTGGGTACACAGCCGCCTTGACAGCAAGACGATCGCCGTGGAGAAGCTTGAATATCTCAAAGAAAATCTCCTGCTGCGCAGGAATAAAGGTGTGTGCGGCCTCATCAAACAAAAACACCAGTCGCTTGACCTGGAACTGCTCCGTCGCTCCCCGAACCACCTCGATTAGAAAATTCGTATCAAGAACGCGATCCAGAAAATCGTTCCCCAATTTTATCAGTACATCTCCCTTATCACTTGCTCGGGCAAGTTTTTGGAGGAGGTGGATCTTTTCTTGGAGAGCCTGAGTCGTGCTGTCAACCGACGCAATGCCAAACACCCTGTAGTATGGGTCTTGGTCAGGGCCATGTCCGATCAGGTCAAGCTGCACCAGCTTGTCGTGCAGCGCCTGGAGAATCTTAAGGTTCACCCACAGTTGAAAACCGTCCCGTTCCCCCGCCTTAACGCCCTCCAGCAGAGTGCTCGTCTTAAAGTTTACGTATACGGCCAATTGCTGCTCTTTAGCGAACTCCGAGTCCATCTTGATCTCGGCTGATCTTAGGAGCATTGACTTGCCGACTCCCCGCGCGCCCTGTAGTAGGTGAGCGCCAGCACCCTTTAGGGCCTCGATGACCTTGAGTTCAAAGTCACCCAGTACGGAGAGCTCCCGAATTTGGCCGTACTGCAAATCTTCGCACCGGGCCGCCTGCAAAAGGTCGAGCTCGTCAGCTTTGGCGCTCATTCGTTTGTACCTCGCATACGGAGCTGCGGAAAATCATCGAGCAGGTGTTCCGAGACACAGCGAAATCGATTAGTCCACAAACTGAAAAGTAAGTTCTCCGCATCGCACACTTGTTCCAGATGTGACCGCCAGTCGTCGCGGTTGAACTGGAACCTGCCCGGCAAAAGCGACTCGAAGGTCGTCATCTTGCCGTGAACAATGTTGCTTAACTTCCGATAGAGTGAACGCGCCCGACTCGCGTCCATCAGTTCGCTGCCGAGGTAGAGGGCGTTCTGACTCCGTACAAACGAATTGAAACCCTGGCTAGCAAAGTGATCCAACATTTCGTTGAAGGTAAGGTCTTTGTCGTGATCTTTCCAGCCCCAAAATATGTCCGGCAGATCCCAAACATAAACTGTCGCAATGCCAACCTCCAGTGCCCGGCGCAAAGTCATTTGGGCTGGTTTGTCGAGGCCGCAAGCACTGAGGTAAACAGAACAGATGACGTCCGCAAATACCTCGTCAAACATACTCAGCGCGTCCTGTTGCCAGCTGGTTAGCTCTAGCTTGTCGCCGAGTATTTTAGCAATGGCGGGTATTGCCCTTGCTTGTACTTCTACCGTCGAGGCTAGGTCCGCGTCTTCGGCCAGAGCGAGGCTCAGGTTATGGCTGAATTTCTTGTGTAGATCGCACCAAACGTTTGCCCCGTCCCCTGACGATTTGAGCATGAGGTTAATAACCCTTTCTTGGGGAAGCAGTATCGAGTAATCACTGTCCGCACCCTGCACCTGACTCTATCAAGCCGTCAGGGCGTCTCGCAATCTGGCAGGCCTCACATTCGCGCGGTTTCCGAGGCGTGGGATGCCGCGAGCGTTCCTGCTCCCGCAATGCAACGCCCGACTTTTTCATCACAAACCATCTGTGTGCACCATCACAGACTCCCACCCCGCCGTGCGCTCCCCTCGGCGAATCGTCTCCTGCTCGGAAGCGGCGGAGCGGTCACTAGGACGCCGATGAGCAACCAGTTCCCCCCGCCGATGCTGCTTTTGCTTCTTCCACGTCCGAGGCAAGCAACGCAGCACAAGCTGCTAGGACTTGCCCTCTTGTGCTAGAACCCTCACGCCCTAGAACCTCAATCAAAGCGACTGTGCGGTGAGGCAACTTGTAGGCGCGTCACCTGAAAACTACAGACGATCTCTTCGTCTGCCGGTCGAGTCCGCGGACCGAGTCGCTGGTTGCGGCTGCGGTTCAGTGGGCGGAGCGAATCATGCGGAAGATTGATTCGAATTTCTCCAGGAGCTAATCGGGGAAAGAGCAGAAACTCACGATCTAGGAATCAGCAGAGCAACAACTGCGTCCCAGCTTTTCCGTGCCTTCACCGTTACCGGGCATGCGTTCAAACGTGAACCGCTACTCGTCGTCCACCAGCTCAGGTCCTCCAATGATTCCCCATAACCACCTGACTCAAAGACCCGCGCCATTACTGACTCAGTTGGAACCCGCCACTGCTTGGGAAGGACGATGCCTTCTTCCCTCGCGGCATCATTAACGGTGACGTGGGCCGCACGAAGGGTGGGCGTTGGACCAATGAGACCCACATCCATCACCATTTGCGAAGCTTGGGCAGCTTCACTCTTGCGAAGTGCCAATTCCGCATGAACCAGGATACAAGGCTGCGGCAAAGCCTTTACAATCCCGATAATCGCAGCTTGTCGGCTCGCCTCCGGGCAGCACTCCTTCCGAATTTGCTCAATCATGTCAAATGAGATATCACTCCCAACCGTGTCCGGGAGAAATTCCCGAAAGAATCCAACATCACTGGCGATAATGTCCATCAGACGCTCTTCCGGATCATGAAGTGCCTCTTTTGAATGCGTTCGCCGAAAAGCCAAGCGCATTTGAGGGGTTAGCGTTAGGAGATGTGCCAGTTCGTGCCACTTCGAAAAGTAGGAGCGATAAATCTTGTCGGCCCTACAGTCGATCACCGACACGAATTGAGGTTCCCAGCCTTCTCTGTGCATTCTTCGAATGGTTATCGCGTAGTCCTTTTGCCCGCGCAGTTCGCCATCCAGATTCGCAAACCCGCTCTCACCTTTGCTGATGTATTTCGCCTGGATATTTCGCAGGTCTTCGTTCGTATGGATTTCTTCAAAAATCGTTTCCACTTCGCCAGCAACAGCCCTCAGCAAGCTATTCAGACTGGTGCAGGAGAACTTCTTCGCGATTCGCCGAATTCGTCGCGTCACAAAGGCGACGATCGTCCGACTTGGCTTCTCCGACTGCGGCAGACCAAGGTCTGCTGCTAATGTCCAAATTTGTGGTTTGCTGTCGAGCCGACTGCTCATCCGTAGACTCTCCTGATGACGCTCTTCAACGCGGCGTGCAATTCCTTCCAGTCCTTAACGGACATCGTTCCTTTTGAACGATCGCTTCGGCGAGCGACAACGGAGTTGTACGCCTCGAGCAAATCGATTGCCTGGGGGTACGTCAAGTGCATTTCCTCCGCAGCCTGCGAAAGCTCCGGCGGGATTACGACTGGTTTCCGCTCTCCCGGCTGATCTCCTTCTCCCGTAGCCAGATAACCCACCGAAGCCCCTAGGGCGTTCGCGATCCTAAGCAAGAGATCCAAACTTATGTTCTTGCCATGCTTTTCAACTTCACTCAAAAATCCTCGGCTAACTTTTGATTCATCCGCCAGCTTTTCTTGTGTCCACCCCCGCGCCTCTCGCACTTTCTTGATACGCTCGCCCACTGTTGCCATTCGGGTCCCCTGTCAGAGTACTGACCTTAGAATTTAGCACCAGCAAATAACGTCGTCCAGGCAGACTTGACACGTGGCCAGACAATTCGTTATAATGAATATAGTCGTTAATAGCGAAATCTGCAAGCGACGACGGCAATCCGCCGTAAAGGACAGAACATGGCAAACAACAGGAAACACAAAGTAGAGTTCAAGGCGCATCGATCGGTCCGAGAGGAAGTGCCAGTCAAGTTCAAAACTCGCGATGGAGAGCGAGTTTCGTTCGAGGCCAGGAAAAAAGTCAAAGAACCGGTCCGCGTGAAATTCATGGCTGAGGACAAATAGATGGCAAACTATCTCGCCCGTGTAGAACTGCACAAAGCCACATCTGATGATTATGAGATTCTGCACGAAGCGATGCGAAAGCGCGGCTTTGCGCGGTTCATCTTCTCCGCGCAGAACAAAAAATACCGATTGCCGACTGGCACCTACGTTGCGAGTGGATCGAGTTGGACCCTCCAGCAGGCATACGATTTTGCTGTTGCGGGTGCGGCTGACACCGGAAAGTCATCTTGGGTCATCGTCGTGGACTGGCAGAACGGGCAATTTTCGTTGGAAGAAGTGAAATAGGTGTCGGAAGGAGACTCCGCGATGTTGAAATACAAAATGCTACTGTTTCTGGCCCTTTACCTGATGTCGTCGCTTTCTAACGCCCAGCAGCCTCCCATGTCCGCAAATACCGGGCTGGGGCCGGGAAACTCGTTTACGCTGTTTATTACATTTCAAGATCCAATGCCGAAGGTTCAGGGCATTGCGTGCGGTTTCAACCTTGAAGGAGGCACGAAGCCAGGGCAAGAGGATTTTGGACAGCAGTTGGGATGCTCAGGCGCGCCGATAAAGGATGACGATACACACTACCGAGTGAAGGTGGACGTCCCCCAGAACATCGCGGCGGGTGACTACAAGATTAATTGGATAAACGTGGGGGTAGACGAAGTCGCACATCAGTACCGAGGGTCGAACCTGCCGAGCCTGGCACCAATGCCAGTGAGCAATCCTAAACACTTGGAGTTTTCGCCAATCAGGAAGCTGGAAATAAAGCAATAGGCAGTAGACCCAGCCTCGCGCGGGGCGGAATCCCTCGTGGCGTCTGCAATTCAGCGGGCTGAGCGGATCATGCGGAAGGTTGACAGCAACTTCGGTGGGAAGTGAAGAGGCCCGATCTTTAGACTCTCACGCACTCGTTGCACGGGCATTCGACTTTAAGTTCTCGGGAGACAATCTTTGTGCCAGCCACTCATGCACTGCGGCCTTGTCTTTGAGTTGCTGCAAGTTGACCTTAAAAGTCAAGAATTTTCCCGATCGCGTGCCCACCGATATCCCCGAGCTATTCAAGTGATCCACTGCCTCCTGGAAATCACCTTCTCCAACTCTTACTTCGATGAACGCTCGGTTCTCTTTCCGCTTTGTCACCCATACGCGAGCGAACCCACCCACCGCCAGAGAAATGTAGGCTTCGAAGTACTTCGTCGGAACTTCTCCGTAGAGTCCTTCCAGCAACGTCTTGTACCATTTCGCACATTCCAGTGTGCCGGGATAATTTTCAATCCAGTGCTTCTCGTCGTACGGCTGTTGCGATGTTTCTGCTTCCTCTGGCTCCTCGTACGAGTCGATGACCTTATGGAAATGTAATGCTCGATGGTCCCCTGCCTGTACGATGTTCGCCTGAATACCAATAATAGGAACCGCAAGGCTCAAGAGATGCACAACGTTGAAGAAGCGGTTATTTATTGTCTCTGCTACCAGCACGGCTGTGTGGCTTCGATTCGGCCAACGACGTTTTTCGCCGTCCCAGTATTCGATTGTTCGGATGATGTGCGATTCATCCGTCGCACCAAGTTGGAGTTCAACCTCGAACATCGAATCGTCTTCGGGATTCTTCAGGAGAAGGTCCAATCTTCCTCCCTGGGACTGACCTTTTTCCCGCATCACTGCCTGCAGGTCACCCAAACCGAGTATCGTCGGATCGGCGAAAATCCTGTCCCTGAGCCAATATTCGTCGTGACCGCACTCGCTGATGCTTAGGACCATAGTCGTACCGATATCGTCCATATCATTTCCTCGGGTGAAATCATACATCGTCGGTTTCTGCTTACAATGGCCCGGATGTCAATGGACGAACAAAAGGCGAATTGGTAGCATTACCAGCATGGACGAGGGACGCAAGCGCGTGCTGGCGATTGTGGCAGGAATCCTGGTGGCGCGGCATCTGAAGACGAAGGAATCGAGCGATGGGACCGGGGTCACGCGCACCTGTGATTGTACTCACTGATTCGATTCAGACGCGAATATAAACTTGCCAGATGCGCACTCGTTCATCTTTTGAACGAGCGGACGAGGACCTAGCGCGAGTGTCGATGCCGTGCGCAAAGCCCAGTCATCGCAGGTGCGCGTTGAATTGGGGTACATGGCGTGGACCAGAAGGATTTCCGCCATGATTTCCGCAGCGCAGCTTTACGATTACGTTCAATGCCCGCACAGAGTATTCATGGATGCATTCGGCGACGCAGCCAAAAAAGACGACACGTCTCCTTTCGTCGAGCTGTTATGGGAGCACGGTCTTGACCATGAAAACGCTATTGCCGCACAACTGAACATTACGACAAACCTTAAGTCGCTCGACGCCGCCGACCGCGAACGGGAAACTCGCGCAGCAGCGGAACGTCATGAACCCCTCATATACGGTGGACGCCTAACCGCCGCGGACTCGGTCGGCGAACCGGATCTGTTGGAATGGACCGACCTTGGTTATGTGCCAGGCGACATCAAGTCCGGTTCGGGCATTGAAGGGGACGAGAATGACGGTAAGCTCAAGAAGCACTATGCCTTCCAGGTTGCGCACTACGTCTCCATCCTGGAGCAGCTCGGTCTTGGTTCTGGGAATCGTACGCCATACGTTATTGACCGCGAGGGCAAGCGTGTTCCTTACGCGCTCATGGAGCCGCAAGGCGTCCGCAATACTGAAACCTGGTGGGACGGCTATCAAAAGGCCCTATCTGTAATCCGCTCGATTCTTGAACGATCAAGCCCATCGACTCCAACCTTGGGCGGGGAGTGCAAGCTCTGTCATTGGCACTCGCACTGCAAGGCCGTTCTCGTGGCGACAAACGACTTGACGCTCATTGCAGAATTGGGACGGACCAAGCGAGAAGCTCTTAGTGCCGTCATTCCCACGATTCAAGCGTTCGCCGAATGCGACCTCGATTCCTATATCCAAAAAAATAAAACCGCCTTCCGTGGAATAGGTCCAGACAGCTTGCGCAAATTCCACGCGCGAGCTCGATTGCTAACGGACCCAGGCGCGACGCCCTATCTTACCGAGGCGGTCAATCTTCCGGTCAAGCAGAAGGAAGTCTATTTTGACATTGAGACTGATCCAATGCACGACGTCGTTTACCTGCATGGCTTCGTAGAACGGACGTTGGGACAACGGGAGACGGCACGTTTCATCCCGTATTTTGCTGACGGGAACGGGCCGGTGCACGAGGAGGCGGCCTTCCAAGAAGCGTGGAACTATCTGACAGCGCGAATTCAAGACTCAACAATCTACTACTATTCCAAGTTCGAAAGAACAGAGTACAAGAAGCTTGCGGAAAAGTACCCGGCAGTATGCTCGGTGAGCGATGTTGAGATTCTCTTTGCCCAATCTGTAATGATCGATCTCTACTTCGACGTAGTCAAGAAGGCGACGGAATGGCCGCTTTACGACCAATCTATTAAAACCCTAGCACAATATCTTGGATTTCACTGGCGAGACCCGGACCCTTCGGGCGCAGCATCCATCGAGTGGTATAACCGCTGGATCGAATCCGGTGACCCCACTATCAAACAACGCATACTCGACTATAATGAAGACGACTGCCTTGCGACGGGGATTGTGGTAGACGGCATCCGTCGCCTACCAGTGAAGGCGTGAGAGTTTCGCTACGCTCCTGCTTGCGCCAGCGAGCTTGTTGAGGCGTCGAGTCTCGCTTTTCATCGTCCACAATTCTAGCACCGGGCGGTGTCCCCGCACGGGGTGGGGTTATCGAGCCTCTGGGGTGGACGTGGTGAACACTTCATCAAGGTTTTTCGCCTTCAGCAACCGTTCATGAGTTGTGTACCGAAGGTTCTGCAATGCTCGCACGTGACCGTCCTTCACAAGTGGTATTGGGCCAATCGGGCTTGCGGGTTCAGCAAAGTGCAACACGACCTTACCTGAATCCTTCCAAGGTTCGATAGATTTCACAGGCGCGAAATACGTGATCGCGGAAATCGGGGCAACCTGATAAACCGCAATGTATTTGATCTGTGATCGGACTGCACCGTGTATTCGAACGGCGTACCAACAATTCTTTTCCCGGAAGACTTCCTGGAAGCCATCTTCGCGTGCTGGTACGACCACCGTGTCAATCTCCTCCGGACTGATTGTTTGTAATTCATCCGTCACATTAGCGACGGGTTCTCCGATGAGTTCCTCCAGAAACGGCTCGAACCGATAGACAAATTGGCCATCCGTGCCCTCATACTTTGCTAGCTCCAACACCTCAACCCCGAACCTAAACTTTTCGGACAGCACTCCTTCAAGGTCTTCAGGCATTGCATCTATTATGACGAGTGCAGAAAACGGACTCTCGAACACCAAGTGCTCAAGCAAATGATCGACATTCCTGAAGCCGTTGTTAGCTGCGTAGGCCTCGGATGCCTTCCTCGCTTCAGGTTGGTTCTGGAGTGCGTGCAACAGAACCTTTTTGACCCCGAGTGGTTCTGCTTCGAAGGAAAGAGAAAATTGTAGTATCTGAACAGCAATGTGCCGGAGGGGGTCATGCGCTTGTAATTCATTCTCTACTACGTAGAGTCGCGGCTTCGTGCCGGAAAGATCCAACAGGTAGCCATCGGGAACGTTTTGAACTGAACCCTTGGTTCCGATCCTTTTCTTCACGTCTAAGTAAAACCGATTCTGCCCAAACAGTCGATCCTGCACTTGCAGAATCGCAGCTTCCAGATCGGACTCATTTTCATACTCAACGCGCCTAAAAACGCCTTTCGGACTCCAAATCACGGTCATTCAGAAACCTCAATCTCGCTTATGTTAGGCAATCAGCACGGGCGACAGAATTCGGGATCGATCCGATTTTCTATTCTAGACGAACAAACGGCGAATGTATATGATCTTGAAATGGACGAGGGCCGCAAGCGCGTGCTGTTGATTGCGGCCAGCATCCTGGCAGCTCGGAAATTGGCGCAGTACGATGGCGGGAAGAAAGTGCCAGCGACGGTCGCTGCCATCTCCGACGCCGTTCGTTGGGCAGAGGAAATCATGCGGACGATTGACGAGCGTTGGCCCCCCGCTAGATAAGGTTCAGTTCGCTTGCTTCTCGCTAGACCCGTACCACTCCGCATCTCAGATTCCGCGAAAAACGTTCTCGTTATCCTCAGCACTTTCAATAAGTGAACATTGAATGGACAGCTGTCGTTCGGAATGCGAGAATACGACTTCAACAACCCGGCCCACGCGGCTCGAAATGCCTGCTAACCTAGCACGCTACTCTGTTTATCTGACGCTCCCAAGAACGCAGGACGTGGAAAGTATCCTTCGTTTCGCCCTCGATTGCGGGTGCGAGCGTTTCTCGATTTTTCCACTTGATTCATCGAAGGTGCCTTTGTTTCCTGCAAGGGCCGAGGAACGGCTTCAAAGTTTTTACATCGGCCTCAAAATCCTTGAGACAGATCGCAAAGATGGCACTCGCTACAGCCGTTCGGCTCATACTTGGCGATTTCGGGATGAGGCAATTCCCCGAATACTCGAATTTTTTCCTAACGGATTTTCGATTGAAAGCAAAGCCAAGCTCTGCCTGTATCTCACAGAAGGCTACAATTCCCTTTACCTTCTGACGAACGTAAATCGAACGAATGAAACATTCATGAATGTCACTCAAATTCAAATGGAAGCGCTATGCAACCTAGGTTTCGCATTCGAATTTGAGGGAGCGGGAATAAGCAGACGCGTCTTCGGAAAAGCGGACTTACACATCAAGGCTCCCTCTCATATCAGCCTTAACGAGCTTGACTACGACGTAGATCGGTACCCAAGACCGAACGGTTACGGATGGATGGGCAGGGCGAAGAAGGCCGTTAATCACCCGCACATTCTAAGCTGGTGGACACAGCAGCAAGATTCTCTATTAAAGAAGTGGATCAATGCCGACAAATGGGGATGGCGTCCAGATTATCGAAAACTGATTTCCGGCGTTCCGCAGGAAAGGATTGAAGATTTCAAGCGCAATGATCCAGACTGCCAAATCTGGGTTTGGTACGGCGTCATCACCCAATTCGCATACGCACGCGCGGAGGCGCTGGGCCTCACCGCTGATTTTGAACCGCAGTGGCGGACCTGCATTGTTTGTGGTCACGACTTCCACGAATCGACGGTCGACGTCCGGTGGTTGCCTCCGGAAGACCCCAGTATGTGTCAACCCTGCCTGAAAGAATGGCTTTTCCTGCCTGCCTGTGAAGACATGATTCGCGAAGAAATTCTCGAGTACGTCAGCAAGCTGGCAGCTTTATTGGGGCGAGTTCCGCCTGCGCGCTACGAGTTTTCCAAGGATTCCCGAAGGTTTACGCCGCACGAACGAGTCCAAGCGGTCGCGTTGAACCGTCGACGTCCCTCGCCCGCATGCGTTCAGCGAGAGTGCGGGTCTTGGCTGCAGGCGCTAATAGACTCGGAAGTATTGAGTGATGGTACCAGAAGGACCAGCCGTGGTACGCAGTGCATCGCTAACGACGGGCACGTCTGCCTCTCATTGGCGGAGAAAACGATCGATGATTTTCTTCACGAACGAGGTATGACACATACTCGAGAAGTGAGTTATCCGGATTCTTCGTTCCGGACCGACTTCGTCGTGAATGGAGTGTTCATCGAGTATTTTGGGCTATCCGGGGACGCAGAGTACAACATTCGCACACACGAGAAAATTAACCTATGCAGAGAACGAAGTATTCAACTGATTGAAATCTATCCTCCGGACTTGGAATCGAACGAGGCACTGGCGAATAAGCTGCGACCTATCTTGAAAACCGATTCCCCACGCAAGTCCGACCGCTGAGAAGCTGCATCTCAGGCTAGCTGCCAGAGGAATATTGAGAGGACAAGAGGACAAGTCCGCATTCTGAGTCCGCGGACCGAGTCGCTGGTTGCTGCTGCGGTGATGATTCCGCTCACTTCCGTTGTACTCTTCGTCAGACGATAAAGCCTTTAGCCGTCACATTCGGCAATGATTTCCAGTACACGGTCGAGATACCGGCTCACTTGCTTCGAGTCGACGGTGGCCCGGAACTCTTGTGGAATCTTGCGAAACCAGTCATCTCTCGTCTTAGGCCGCTTCTCAACGAACTCCTCTAGCAGGTCGTTGCGTAGCAAGCCGCTTTCGGCTGGCGAGTCAGGAAACGCGAGTGTGAGTTCCGTGTCGCGCAACGCCGCCAAACGCTGGCGCAAGGATTCTGTTCTGCTGACCTTCTGCTGTTGCTCATGGTAGGCAGGATCATTCTCCAAGAGCGCTTCAATGGTCAGCAACAATCTCTTAATCTCGCTATCCCTGCGCTTGAACCAGTCCGTTGACCATACCCGGTGAATCTTCCAGCCCAGATTGACGAGGACCTCCTGGCGAAGGCGGTCACGATCACGCGCGGAACGACCCGAGTGATAACTTGCGCCGTCGCATTCGATTCCGAGCAAGAATGCTCCGGCCTTGGCGGGATGCTTTACGCCCAGGTCGATGAAAAAACCGGCGACACCCACTTGGGGCACTACCTCGTACCCTTTCTCTTTGAGGACGGCTCCTACAGAGCGCTCGAAATCATTCGTGGGTTGGTCCAGATCATCGTTCGCCTGCTGCAGAATGCCGGTACGCGCAAAGATCAGGTATTGCTTCAATGCGCGCAAACCCCAGGGGCTATTAGCGGTCGTCTGGATACGTTCAGGATCGAGTGAACTGAACACGACGCAGCGCTTCTTGGCGCGAGTGAAAAGTACGTTCAGGCGGCGGTGACCATTCACACTGTTGATTGGACCGAACCGCTGGAATTGATTTCCGCGCGCATCGGGACCGTAGGTCGTCGAGATGAAGATAACATCCCGTTCATCGCCCTGGACGTTTTCAAGGTTCTTGACAAAGAGGGTTTCCTGCCCACCCTTCATCCTTTCCTGGTAAGCGATAGCAGCAGGATCGTCTCTGAGCCGCTGATCGAGGAGTTCTTCAACGAGTTCACGTTGCTCAAAATTAAGCGTAACCACACCAAGTGATTCATCCGGGTGCTGCCGCATGTGTTCCAGGACAGCCTCGACAACGACGGCTGCCTCCGGTGGATTGCGGCCGTTCTCGAAGACTCCGTCGCGGATGAAGTGATGCTTCACGCCGAGGGAAGGGTCATCGTGATAGGCCGACGGGAAGATGATGAGATTCCGCTGATAGAACTCGTCATTTGAAAACGCGATAAGGCTCTGATGACGCGACCGATAATGCCAACGCAATCGCCGTACCGGCTGAAATAGCGTGCTCGCAACGTCAAGGATGCTTTCCCCTTCCTCCACAGCCGTAAGGGAATCGTCAGCGTTGTCGTCCTCGGCATCGAGCGACACCCGCTGAAAGAAGGTCGTAGGTGGAAGCTGCTTAGGGTCGCCAACGATGACAACCTGTGCGCCCCGCGCGAGCGCACCAATTGCATCTTCTGGTTTGAGCTGAGACGCCTCATCCATGACGACGAGATCGAACTTCAGTTTGCCGGGCGCGAGGTATTGAGCAACCGACAAAGGTCCCATCATAAAACAGGGTTTGAGTGCTACCAGAGCATTGGCGGATCGCAGCATCAGTTGCCGGATGGGAATGTGGCGTTTTTGCTTGTTGATCTCATTTGTGATGAGCGCCATTTCAGTCCAGCTGCGCACAGGGCCGCTCTGGTTTCCAGAAGGAACCGGGCGCTGATCAATCAATGCGGCTACTCGCTCGCTATAAAGGCGAATGGCTTCTTTGTCAGCGGCAGCAAATTGGCGGCGTAGCTGCTCTTGGGTGACGCCAGTTATGTGCCACAACTGGTCGTGCTCGGCAAAAACGCTGCGAGAGAGCGTGTTGTAAAACACGAAGTAAAATGCGGCTCCGAGCTCGTGCGGCTCCAACGTGCGGTCTTCTGCCAATGCCGTGAGCTTGTCGATCCCGGCTTCCTTGCACTTGATTTGGACACGCAGGAAATGGTTCCATCGGGGCAGTTCTTCCCGGTTCGCCAATGCGTATTCGGTGAGTGCTTGCAAAACGCCCAGAGCGTTATCAAGACTGCCACTCCAGGATGACGATCCCGAGATGGCAGCTAGTTCTTCTGCGATCGTCTGGAGCGTCTTACCGCAATCATGAGCATCGTTTAGGTGCGCTCGAAGTTCCCTGAGGCGGGCACCATATTCCGGGCACAGGAGCCACTGAACAGCCTTCTGCGGCAGCGTCCCCGAGGCTACGGACTCAGCAAACTCGACGGTGTGTTTGATGGGCTCGATGTCAGTATCGAGGCCACGATATGTGCCGCCGATGAGCGCAGGTAATTCAGAAGCGGTCTGAACAGCAGAGGTCGCACTGCGGCACATTTCTGCTGTTGCCAGAATATTCGGGACGCTCCTTAGTGATACGTTGTCACGGATAGCCGCGTGGTTGAGGGTTTTGACAACTTCGCTAACCTCTCGGTTGAACCTCTGCAAGCGGCTCAGAATTTCGTCAAAAGAGCTAGAGAACATCAGGGCACGCTCGCTTGGCACGGCGCGAGCGAAGTCTGTGACACGGGACACCACCTGATCAAGAGCCACACGATGTTCCTGGGCAGAACCAATGTTGGCTTTGATCGCCTTGAGCCGTTCAGTTCTTGCGGCAAATACGAGTCTGCGGAACGGCTCCGAGGGGACTTGATGCTCCGGCAAAGAAACGAAAATCTGTTCGTACCACAGGATCACCTGGTGCAAATCGTCCCACGGCGTGTTCACGCCCTGAAAATGCGTTCCGAACATCTTCCGGTAGCTGACGTGGTTGTCAAACTGGGCCCGCTTCTGCTTATATTCTGCGACGGCTCTGAGCCCTCGGCTCATTTCCGCGCGTGGAGCCTTATTTTTCCCAAGGGCCACACGACGATAGGCTTTGACGGCTCGACTGTAGTTACGTCCAAAGAGACGCTGCCACACAGAAGCCTCGTCGAGGACGGCAGCCCATTGGAGTAGTTGTTGTGGGGTATGCGTTCCCGCGCCTAACGACAGATCGAATTCCCTGCCTAGCGATGCCTCGGCGGTCTTGAGCGCCTTCGCCTCCTCCCGCGCATTTTGCAGCATCGGCCTGGCCTGTTCATCTTCAAATGTCGGTTGCCGGAGGTGAAGCCAATCAAAAGGCATAGTCTCCACGATGCGAACCGTTTCCAACAAAAAGGTGGCGCTCGGCAGAGCGAACGGAACGTCGCAACCTATGACATCAAGCAGCACTCGGAAAGAGGAATTTGCTTCCTGAATGAGCCTCGCCGTTTCGATGCTCGCGTTCAGGAGTTCCCTGATTTCAGCGGCGTAGTGTCCCTCAAGCCCCCATTGGCGGAGGCAATCGAGCGCAGCGGCCAGTTTGTCGGCGGTCTGTGCGTCAAGAAGAGAGCTGACGTTACTCGCGGATGAAGACAGACCTTCAAAGCCACGCCGGAATGACTCCACATGGTCGACGAACCCTGCCAACAGATGCCGGTTCGCCGCGATCTGGCAAGGAACCAGCAAGTCCCCAGCTAGCATCTCCTCTGATTTCGGCAATAACGCAAGCGTAGACGCAGAATTTTCAAGACCATGCGCAGTGCGGGCCACGGTGATTCCGACTTCTTGCAGATACTCACAACACTCGTCCGCCTTTCGCACCCTTGCAAGGAATTCGTCAAGAGCACACAGCACACGTTCTTCTTCTGCAAAACCGAGTGGTTTGCTGATCCAGGCCCAAGGGTGCCGGTCTATCGAGTTGCATGTGGCGGCGACGAGGACCGCTGCAAGATGCTGCGCATACACGGACAGAAGCTGTTCCGTCTGTGTAAACTGCGTCCGCGTAAACCGCACGGCCACGGGCAGAATGACTTGCGCGAGACGCTCCCTATGGGCGGATATGTCTTGGCCGCACCGGTCACGCGCCCAGAGAATTTCAAAGACAGTCGCCTTGAAGGGTTCGATGGTCTTATTGATGAGGACTGCGTATTCCGTGAGAAGCTGCTTCTTCTCTTCGACTATGGAGAGATTACCGTCGAGATCGCGGGGATCTCTAAACGACCCGCGCATCTGGTGGCGCTGCGCAACATCATTGAGCAGGGCACCTTTTTTCGTTTTATGGCTGTGAACCTCCAAGCAGAACATGCCAAGACCCGCATCATCCAAGCGGCGGCGGACAACTTCGAGGGCAGCGAGCTTCTCGGAAACGAAAAGAACAGTTTTGCCTCTGGCGAGAGCAGCGGCAATAAGGTTCGTGATAGTTTGCGACTTGCCGGTTCCCGGTGGGCCCTCGATGACCAAATTCTGACCGCGAAGCGCGTGCACGAGTGCGCTGTGCTGAGAGCTGTCCGCATCGCGGATGAGGTGCGGGATGTCTTTCTTCAGCTCGGGCGAATCGATATCGTACTCTTCGGCAAGAGCAATATTCGGATTCTTTGAGCCTTCAAATAACTCCCGCACCAGCGGATGCTTGGCGATACTCTGCGCGATCGGCCACGTTTTGGGATCAAGATCTCGATACATGAGCAACTTGCCGAAGCTGAGCAGCGCAAGCGTAATGTGCCGCCGTATAGACCATCGCTTCTTGAGCTCTAGAATCGTCGCCAATTCCTTGAAATAGCTTTCGGGTGTGTCGTCGTCTCCCAGGACTGGTATTTCAAGCCCGAAGTCACGGCGCATCTTTTCCACAAGCGAGAGATTCGTCCCTATATCTTCGCCGGAGTATTCGAGGACAGTTTCGACGGCCTTACCCCTCCCTCCTGTACGCTCAATGGTCACTGGCACAACGACTAGGGGAGCAAGGTGCGGTTGTTCGGAGTCGTCGGATTCGTACCACTCAAGGAACCCGAAGACGAGGTACAGCATGTTCGTACCAGATTCCTCAATGGCCGTCTTGGCCGCGCTGGCGATCTTGCGGCTTACGGTGTCGAGCTGTTCCTGGTAGTGGAGAACTGGTAAAGATTGTGCGCTGTCGTCCTTGACCGCGTCGAGATCGAAGGAGGTGTCCCATCCTAGCTCGGTCGCATAGTCCTTCGCGGCCGGTCGCTCGATGACTTCGATATCCGGCTCCGGAACGGGCAGAAATGCGAGTTTTTCATTGTCACGTAGTCGCCCGAACACGGTGTCAATCGGCACATCCACGACCCGAAGGGACGACACATTGGAATGCCTGAAATTAAGTAGCTTGTTGCGGTTGGTGAGGTCAAGCAACCGGGTGCGGATTCGGTCCAGGCCGATCTCCGTGCTTCCAGTCAAGAAATCAGCGCTAATGTTGGGGGCAGCCTGTTCGGCAGTTTCTTTGCTGGATTCGTTCTGCATGGCTTTGTTACATCCGAATCGATAGTCCCGACCTACCCGTCCAAGCTACCGTACGAGCGTCTCAGTGCGTTCGTACCAATCCACGGGACTCCGGCGTGCAACCAAAATGAGGGAGGTTAACCGTGTAGCTTACACCAGCGGAGGGTATTCTTGCCCCGAAAACCACGGACGATCTGTTTGACAGCCGCTCCAGCCCGAGGACTGAATCGCTCGTCGCCGCAGCCGTTCAGTGGGCGGAACGGATCATGAGGACGATTGATAATTGTTGTGCCCTGGGCTGAGGAGACGGTGCCGGGAGGGGGTCTCATCCTATCGCCCTGTGCTCGTTGACCTTTTGCGATCCGACGAGACTCGCAGCACGTGCTCTTGATTGCTGCGCACCGCATCATTCCGATGCAGGACGTTGCCCCCTTTCGCTACAGGTGTTATAGGTACAACATGAGCCCACTCATTGATCGGCTTGGAGAAACGGGCAAGAATGCCGCGCAATCAGCGGCTGAGCACGCCTCTGAGCATCTTCCGAGTGAACTACTGAAACATGTCCGGGAGAGCGATTACCAAGCGTTAAACATTGCGATATCCGATGGCATTCGAGAGATGTCGGGAGTTCCGGGAACTGGCCGCAGGATACGAAAAGCTTTGCCATATTTGTCGGTTGGACAAGCCCAGATGATTGCTCACAGCGGAATGGCTCGCGCGATGGAAGAGGCTACTTTCCACAAAATTCTCCGGCTGGGCTCCAAACTGAAGCAAGTGATCGTTGGCCCTGACGCATGTCCAATCTGCCGAGCCAACCATGCGCAGGGGCCTATACCGGTCGATCAGCCCTTTAGCTCTGGCCACCTGCATGGCCCGTTCTGTCTTGGCTGTCGCTGTGCAATAAGTGCAGCTAAAACTCCTTCCTCATACTGATGCGCATTCTGTGGGGTAACAAAGCGAATTCCCTGTGCTCACCTCACCCGGTTGGATGAAAAAGAATCTGATCCGCTACCTTGGAGCCAACAGCTAACGACATGCGAATGACCGTTCCGGCTGGAAATCAGATTTTTCGGGAGACACTCCTGACGAGCGCGTGCCCATAGTACTGCGTTTTCTATATCATGGCAGGTCATAAATGCCATACACTCTTGGTGTCTCCCCCTGAAACAGGAACCGGTACATTATCCAGTGCTTGAGCACCGCACAGTCTTGCGACTAGACCCTTGGCCACCCGAGTACGACTCCGCCGTGCAGTTCGGAGAAATCGAAGCGGAGATCGCCGGTGTCATCGATACGACAGTTGAAACCGTGGGTTGGGAAGCAATTCGACCTCAAACGCACAGTGCTTCCCTGAACCTATGCTTCGTTGATGGTGTTCGACGCGTGGAGGCCCGCGTAATTGCAGATGTCGATCACAGGCCAGTGCATGGGCTCTTTGGCTCTACAGGGGTCGGCTACACAAAGATCTGCGACCACAATGCGAGCTTTGGCGATCTTTCTGTTGAGCGGTTCCTGATCCTCGGAGCCGGGCTCAAACAATCCGATGTCATTCGAGTTGGGAATCTAGATCTTTGCTTCGAAGGGGTTTCATCTTCACTCAATTCTCCCATCGAACTTCTTGGTGAGCTCCAAAACCTTATGCGCACCTTCGAAGCTAAGCTCGGTCATCAGCTCGCCGCCTCCGGGGCTTGCGTGTTTGCCGACGGCCCTTTGACGTACTATGCAATCGCAAAGCAAGAGGTTGTTGGAATCATCAAAAGTATCTATCTGCCCTATCTGTCGCCTGAACACTTTGCCATCGTGAGCACACTGGAGCCGGGCTGCAGAACTCCTCTGTTCGCAATTAAAGACGGCAAATACAATCGTTACTCGTGGTTTCTTCGCGTTGCGAAGGGGAGAGCGGTGGACCATGCTCTTGCTGGCATCCTGAGGCTGGAAGTGAGAGAAGCCATTGGTGTTGATCGGGCAAAGGAGATGGCTAACTTGTCAGCGACCGAACTACCTCGCTTTGCCTCAAGTCCAATACGCGACCCACGAGCCCCACAAAATCTTTTGCCGATCGGTGCTCTGGAGAGTGAGCTGAGGCGTCGGTTGGGTGATTCAGTGCTTGTGCGGCGCGGAATTGAGAAAAGACTGCTGGAAGGAGTCTCGGGATGAGCTTCGAAATCGGGAAGGTATTGGGCACTGCCGATTCTCAGCCACTAGAGTTCTGGGTGGCTGTGCCGCCAGACGCATTTGTCCAGCTTGATGAAGTTGTTCTCGTCAGGAGAGCTTTACCAGACGGCAAAGTCGTTTCTATCTTCGGCATCGTCGATGTCCTCATCGCCAGACATGAGGGGGCAAAACTGGAGACCGATGTCTTTCTCGCTGATCAGGGCGTACTGCCTCTGGCACATGCGGTCAAAGCGCATATCGCAGTGACTCGGGTTGAACCTGAGGTTTTTGTTCCTCCGCTGCCCGGAGACACCGTCTATCGTGCTGTCGGTGCCGACCGGGACCAAGCGCTGTTCTTCGATGCTATGCAAAAACGCTTTCCGCTCGGAATAGCCAGAGACGGCGGAATCGTACACGGGAATTTCGAGTTCCTAGATGGAACTCGTGGTGCCCACGTTAATATCTCTGGAATCTCCGGAGTGGCGACCAAGACCACTTACGCCACGTTCTTGTTGTACGGAATCTTTCACTCAGACCTGTTGGGCGCAGATCGTACCAATACGCGTGCAATCATTTTTAACGTCAAAGGGGAGGACCTCCTTTTCCTTGACAAGCAAAATGAGTCGCTCACGCCCTCCGCGGAGGCTGTCTATCGTCAGTTGAGTCTACCTGCTGGTCCCTTTGGCAGCGTGGCCATCTTCGCCCCGGTGAAGAGTGGCGAACAGGCACTTATCCCTGACACGGGTACAAGGTCAGAAGGCATCACAACCTATTGTTGGTCGATCGAGGAGTTTTGCAGACAGCGCTACTTGCGGTTCCTTTTTGCTGAGGCGGATGAAGAGACAAGCCAGCTGGCAGCGGTGATCGACAGGATAGAAGTGCAGCTCACGCGAGCCGACGTGAGTACGTGTGTGACTTTCATGGATCTGAAAGATCTTATCGAACAGAATCTCGATGTATGGGCGGGGTCGAACGCTGCTTCCGGTACCAAGTCGGCATTTCTCAGGCGTTTAGAAGCAGCTGCTTACCGAGTCGGGCACCTCATCCGTGGACGGATTGAAGACGAACAGCACCACAGGGTTGACTGGAAGCGTGCCCAGATGACCGTCATCGACATTCACAACCTGCATGATCGGGCTAAGCGTTTCGTGATCGGAGTGGTCCTAAAACGGATGTTCGAAGAGAAGGAGGCGGTGGGCACCGCACGTCCGTTGGTGTTCGTTGTACTTGATGAGCTCAACAAGTACGCCCCTCGGGAGGGATGGAGCCCCATAAAAGACGTTATTCTTGACATGGCCGAGCGGGGACGAAGTTTAGGGATCATTTTGATTGGTGCGCAACAGACGGCGAGTCAGATCGAGCGTAGAGTCGTGGCAAACTCAGCCTTTCGAGTCGTCGGCAGACTCGATCAATCAGAGGCACAACATGGAGAATACGGGTTTCTCCCAGTCGTGAGTCGTGCCCGCGCAGGAATTCTGAAGCCCGGCACAGTGTTTGTTTCCCAGCCTGAGATACCGATACCGCTTTTGGTGCAGTTCCCATTCCCCAGTTGGGCAACGCGGCCGAGCGAAGCTAAGAAAGCCATTACCGCCGATCCATTTCGAAAGTTCTAGGCAAGAATGAGATTTCTTCACACGTCCGATTGGCACGTTGGCAAAATGCTTCGCGGTCGTTCGCGCCTTGAGGAGCACGAGGCTGTTCATGCCGAAATTATCGATATTGCAGTTCGGGAAAAGGTGGATTGCGTGCTGGTCACTGGCGACCTGTTTGATTCGTATGCGCCTTCACCAGACGCAGAAAGACTGGTCTATAACTTTTTCGCCGAGCTAGTCGCACGTGGCATTTTAGGCATTGTGATCGGCGGTAACCACGACCACCCTAAGAGACTAGCCGCTATCCGACAGCTAGTTGATCGCCTTGGAATCTACATTCGACCTGAGCCCGTTTCCCCGAAGTCTGGTGGAATTATCGAATTGCGCAAACAGGGAGAGGTGGCAAAGGTGGCAGTTCTTCCGTTTGTGGCTGAGAAAAGGATCGTGGATGTGTGCCGAATGATGGGCCCTGAGCATACGTGGTATGCGGAATACGCCGAGTGTGTTGGTCAGATGTGCCAAGTGCTAAGTGCGTCGTTCTCCGCTGAGACGATTAACATTCTCTTGGCCCACATCTATGTACACGGTGCCGAGACAAGCGGCAGTGAGCGAGAAATTCATGTGGCACAACCGTATGCTGTCAGTGCTCAGAGGTTCCCGAGTACGGCACACTATATAGGTCTCGGCCACTTGCACCGGCCACAGCAGGTTGCCGCTCCTTCACCGACGCGCTATGCGGGTTCCCCGCTACAGCTCGATTTCGGTGAACATGGGCAAGACAAGAGCGTCGCAGTGGTCGATGCTCAGCCGAGGAAGCCCGCCAAAATCGAAATCGTTGAGCTGAAATCAGGTCGCAAACTCCGGGACATCATTGGCACGCTTGAAGAACTGCAAGGACGCTCTCAGGAATACGGCGACGATTTCCTGCGCGTCACGGTCAAGACTGCAGGCCCTGTACCGGGCATCGCTGATCGTGTTCGCGAGATACTGCCGAACGCATTGGACGTCCGAATAGACTACCCTCGCTCGCAGACACCATCACGTACCCGGAAGCAGATGCCGCCGGAAACGTTGTTTCAGGAGTTTTATCACTCGCAACATGGAGCTGTAGCACCAGAAGCTTTAATGCGTGCCTTTCGCGACCTATACGAGGAGGCTACCAGTGCGGCCGATTAGGCTTGGAATCGAAGGCTTCACTAGCTTCCGTCAACCCGTGGAGCTCGACTTCGAATCTCTGGATCTATTTGCCATCACTGGACCAACCGGGGCGGGCAAGACCTCGATAATCGACGCTATCATCTATGCATTGTATGGACGGACACCTCGTGTCGGTGGATCGTGCAGTGACTTGATCAGCCAAGGAGCCGAGCGACTACGAGTCTACCTACAATTCACGTCGAATAACCGAAAGTACCAGATCGTCCGAACTATCAAGAGTGGTGGGACAACCAAAGTGCAGCTCGAAATACTGGACGAAAAGGGCGACTGGGAGCCCCTTTCCAACAAGGTTGTTGATGTGCGCGACAAGATTGATGAGATCGTCGGAATCGATTTTGAAGGGTTCACCAAGTCCGTCGTTCTGCCTCAGGGTGAGTTTGATCGATTTCTGCGAGGTGAGACTTCAGACCGACGCCACATCATAAGCGAACTTCTGAACCTCAACGTCTACGTCGAGATGGGGAAGCTCGCGAGGCAGCATGCGGATGATGCTCGTAAAGAGGTGACGCTGCTGGAGCAGCACCTTGCTGAGGCCTACGCGGACGTCACGAGAGAGAGGCAACAGGAGCTTTCGAACGGTTTAAAGGTCATGGGAAAGGAACAGCAGCACCTCACGGCCGAGCTGAAGACAATTCGCGAACTTCAGCCAGCTGCCGCTGACCTGCAGCACTGGCGAAAATCGAGGGAGGGGACGACCAAAGAGCTGGAGATCAGCGAAGACAAACTGAAAGCTGCAAACGATCGTGCTGAAGTCTCTGAGAAGGACGTGGCAGCACACACGAAAAGCGTTGTGGAGCTCGAACGAGCCATTCAAAAAGCCGGGTATGAAGATGTGCTCTATCATGACCTGCTGACCGTAGTTCCTCTCGCTCGCAGGCGAGCTGATCTGGCAGCTTCCCTAGCTCGCACAGAGAAGGAACACTCTGCAACTTCCCGAGAAATTGATGCGGCTCAACCCGCTCTTCTCAAAGCAGAGAAAGCGAGGCAAGCCGCTAAGGTTGTTCTGCAAGCTTGCGAGGACGCTGTCACCAAGGCGAAAGAAACATACACGGCAGCGAGAAAAAGACATGGCTCGGCAGATGCTGTGCGGCTTGCGATCGAAGACTTTGGACGATGTTCAAAACTCGAAAGTGAGAAAACGGAACTACAGAAGGACATCGGCGCTCGCGAGAACCAGCTAGAGACAGTCGAAGAGCGTGTGGCGGAGGCCCAGAAAGCGGAGAACACGGCGCGTGAGAATTGGGAGGAGGCAAGGCAGAAGCTTGAGGAACTGCGCCAGCTACATGCCGTTGATGACATACGACGGCGACTCACAAAGGGTCTCGCTTGTCCCGTCTGTGAGCAAGTCGTATCCACTGTGCCCAAACCGGGGAAGCACGCCCTGCTAGATCGTGCTAAGGAGACTGCCGATCAGAAACAACAACTGGTCGAGAAGGCTCATGAATCGCTGCTCGCAGTAACTCATCTCTCCGAATCCTTGCCGCCCGAGATTAAGAGACTCAAGAAACGCCTTGGCACCTTAGACACCGGAATCGCCGACATTCGCTCGAAGCTGGAGCGAGTTCTGGGGAAGAAACCGAGCCCAGATCCCACCGGCGAACTGGATCGACTTGCCACACAGCTTACTGCTCTTGAGGAGGGTGTGGAGCAGGCAACTGACCAATTTAATTCGGCGTCTGACAAAGACTCGCAGGCACGGGACGACCTGACCTCACTGGAACACAAGATCGAACTCCTGAAGCAGAAGAGTACCTCTCTTGAATCCGATATGGACGAGAAGAAACGCGAGTTGAACTCGCTGGAGAAGACGCTCAAGGGACGCGAAGACCTAACTGCTCTCGAAAAGCAACTTGCTGCTCAGGAAAAAGCCAAGAAACAAACGCAAGATCTGGATGAAGAAAAGAAGAAGCACGAGAAACTACGAGTACGGTCGGAGCAGAGCGCTGCCATTGCCCGCAATGAGGTCTCAACGTTCGCGCAACGGATAGCTGAGTTGCAGGCTCAGCTACGCAAGGCCGACTCCGAAGCCGCGAAATTGGAAGGCAAGATACGCAAAGAACTTAAACTTCCGGAGGGCTCTGATGAATTGGAGGAAGTCGAGCGCCGCCGGTCCGCGCTCGATCGGGACGCGCAAGAGCTCGCAGCCAAGATCGCCTTGGCGGAATCCGAGCTGGAGAGAGTAAAGAAAGGTCTCGCTGAGCTCGGTGAGAAGCGTCGCCAAATCAAAACACTGCAAGAAGTCATCGAGATTTACACCGAGTTGGGTACTGCCCTACGCGCAGATCAGTTCATTCGCTTTGTCGAAGAGGAGGCGATGGAGCGTTTAGCGCAAGACGGTAGTGAGCATCTCCTGCGCCTCAGCTCCGGGCGCTATGAGTTTTCCACGCAGGATGAGAACTTCTTGGTCGTGGACCATTGGAACGCAGATGATACTCGCTCCGTAAACACTCTGAGTGGTGGCGAGTCGTTTCTTGCGTCTCTAGCGCTTGCCCTAGCACTGTCGGATACTTTGGCTGAGTTCGCTGGAAATCGTGCGAGTTTCAGTTTGGAGTCGCTCTTTCTCGATGAAGGTTTTTCGACTCTGGACCCAGAAACTCTGGACGTAGTTGTTCAAGGCATCGAAGCCCTCGCCGGTGTTAATCGTGTTATCGGAGTGATTTCACACGTCCCCGAACTGGCCGAACGATTCCCGGTCCAAATTCAGGTCAAGAAAGCGATTGGTGGAAGCACTATTTGTGTCAAGGGCCCCGGCACCGCGCAAGAGGTCGTGGCACATTAAAGTACACCTTGGGCCCATATTCTAGGTTTCACGCAACGGCAGTCAGGGCTGAGCGATACTCGGTATCAAAGGGAGACGACACTTGTAAGAGCAGATTTACCTGTGGCTCTTATTTCCGTTGCGTTGCAGAGAAAAGAGGATTGCGGATTCCTGAATAACTAGGCGACCGTCCGCTAGTGCCCATGGCAGCCTAGCGAGTTGCCAAACTATGAGCGAGGAGCAGCTTTGTCCTCGCGCCTGCGTTGGTTCGAGACGAAGGTGCCGCCTCGGGACCAGCGTTGTTGTACTTTAAAAGGACATCCCGGTTGAAGTCAATCAGGAGATTCCCAATGAGGCAACCCAGCGCTTTTGTCAGTGACTTATGGAATAAGTTCGGTGACGACACGCGTCGTTCGACTCCACAACTTTCTTACGTGCAACTTGACTTCTTAAGAAGGCTTGAGGGCAAGCCAGCTAATGACCCCTCCGTATTAGGCTGGTTTTGTGCCTTCAACAATCTTGACGGCCCCGCAACACTCGCTAGGTTATGCGCAGATAGCTATTTAACTGTTGCTGACTATCGGTTCAGCCTACGACGCTCCACTGTTCCTGTGCTGAAAGAGTTCCTGAAAGCGCATCGCCTGTCAACAAAAGGTAAGAAAGATGATCTTGTAAACAGAATCGTCGACAACATCAGTGAAGCCGAGTGTGCACAGTATTTCACGCAGCAGTACTGGACATTTACTCCAAGAGCCATAGAGCTGTTGAATGCAGAGGAACGTAAGGCTCAAGAGGAATACGACAGGGATGTTGATCTCGTCAGAAACGGTTCTTACAATGAACTAAAGAGAAGATTATATCCGAACGAGAAGGAACACTGGGGAACTGAAGATACATTTCGTGACACCATGGATTATGTAATGAAGCACGGCTTTGAGGGGTTCGGTGTGACCGAGGACATTCGTAGGAAACTGTCTTCATTTGTTGCTTTACGATCTGTCGATTATTCGTCACGCGGCTACTCAGCATGCACGGGAGATATTACCAATTACTTGGGGTCATTAGGTTGTGAGGCTAATAGCTTCACGCTGCCCGTCTCGTTAGACAAATATGCAAAAGAGAATGGAATCGTGAGCCGAGAGGGGATTCTCGATGTATATACTCGCTTCATTATCGATAGAGCACGAGCCGTCAGCGAGCTAAATGACTATAGAAGACTGGGTATTGAGAAACTAAGGATCGATGCTCTCGCTTGCGAAACATGCGGTCGGCTCGAAAGCGATACGGCATATAACATCAACGACGCGCCGCTTTTGCCTCTGAATTGGAACTGCCGGTGCTGTTATATCTCGGTGCTCTGATTGTGGCTGAATAGCACCTCCCTGCAGCGCCCGGTCGCTCCATCGCTCCAACGGTTAGATGTACGAGCGTCGCTCTGCCGGTGTTGGCCACATGCCAAGACCACTGAAGAGCATTCAGTGACGTAACTGTTCTGCCTGATGAACCGCCCGCTTTGCTGCCGATCGATCGCACACGCGCTGGGCTATCTTGGAATCGAAGACGTAGGGCCACAGGATGGGGTCGTTGGGTAGATCGTCCAGATGTCGCTGGACATGCCTTCTGCACCCAGCCGCACGCGGAGACCTTCCCGCTGAGGACGTCCTGCCAGTACCGTGCGGCGATGGCTGTGTAATCGCCTTTCGCCTTGACTGGCTTAGAGGTCATCCCACTCGCTCTTTTCCTTCTCGTCGTCAGACTGGGATGAGGTGCGTTCCTTGGGGACCATCCCTAGTTTGCTCAATACCGAGAGCAGCT
>Ga0224558_1000489_pt1 | contig 45970 bp, 35 predicted proteins | sample 714S32024metaG_FD_180682 | JGI IMG/M metagenome (GOLD analysis project Ga0224558, IMG submission 180682) | Peat soil microbial communities from Stordalen Mire, Sweden - 717 S3 20-24 | ecosystem: Environmental > Terrestrial > Soil > Wetlands > Peat | place: Sweden: Norrbotten County, Stordalen... | reverse complement strand
ATGCGATCGACGAGCGGGCTGCGCGGTTTTATCGGGCGCATGGATTCATTCAACTGCCGGAGGCGATGCGTTTGGTTCTGCCGATGCGAACGATTGCGGGGCTGATGGTCTAGCGGTTTCGGGATTCGGTGAAGCGCCATTGAGGATGAGCGTGGCCCGTTGGCCGTCGAAGGCGCGCTCCCACTTGGCGATGACGATGGTTGCGACGCCGTTGCCGATGATGTTGGTGACGGCGCGCGCTGCGTTGGTGAACTGCTCGACGCCTAGCAGCAGAACCAGGCCCGCGGCGGGGATCTGGTGCATGGTGGCCAGCGTGGCAGCCAGGGTGACAAAGCCCGCTCCGGCGACTCCGGCCGATCCTTTGGACGTAAGCATGAGTACGAGAAGAACCACGATCTGGTCAGCGAGACTGAGGTTCGTATTGGTGGCCTGGGCGATGAAGATTGCGCCCATGCTGAGATAGATGGCGGTTCCACCGGCGTTGAAGGTATAACCGGCGGGCATGACCATGCCGACGATGGATTGCTCGCAGCCGAGTTGCTCAAGCTTGAGCATCAATGGCGCCATGACCGCTTCCGACGAGGATGTGCCAAACGTGATGAGGATCTCTTCGCGGAAATAGCGCAGGAGTTTGAACAGGCTGAAGCCGGCTGCGCGGGCGATGACGCCGAGCACGACCACTACAAAGAGGATGGAGACGATCCATACTTCGGCGGTGAACAGCGCCAGGGGCTTGAGGCTGCGCAGGCCATACTGGCCGATGGTGTAGGCCATGCCGCCGAAGGCTCCTATGGGCGCCAGGCGCATGACAAAGCGCACGATGCCGAACATGCCGCGGAGAAAGAGATCGAGCATGTTGACGAGCGGGCGCGCGGCGTCGCGGAACTGCGAGAGCGCCAGTCCAAAGAGCACGCTGAAGAGAATGATCTGGAGAATGTTGCCGCTGACAAAGGCATCGCCGATGCTGGAAGGAATGATGTTGAGCAGAAAGCCGACAAGAGTCAAGTGCTGAGCTGACGCGGTGTAGCTGGCGATGGCTTGCACATCGAGCGTGGCGGGATCGATGTTCATTCCTCGGCCGGGGTGGAGGAGGTTGATGGCGATCAGGCCCATAAGCAGCGAAACGGAGGAGACGACCTCAAAGTAAACCAGGGCTTTGGCCCCGACGCGTCCCACTTCTTTCAGGTCGCCCATTTTAGCGATGCCAATGACGACGCTGGCGAAGATGATGGGCGCGAGCGTCATGCGGATGAGCCGGACAAATCCGTCGCCGAGCGGCTTGAGTGAGACTGCTTGATGGGGGAAAAACACTCCGGCGAGAACGCCGAGCACGATGGCCACCAGCACCTGCAGCCACAACGGTCCCAGGAGGGAGCGGCGACGAGCCGGAGCGGCGGTGGGGACGACTTTTGCAGGCATCTTTGGTTACTCCGCAAGGGCTCGCATGACGCGGATCAGATCGGCTTTGCCCTCGAAACCAATGCCGGGCAGATCGGGCATGGTGATGTAGCCGGCCTCGACGCGGACGCCATCTGGAAATCCGCCATAGGGTTGGAACAGGTCGGGGTAGCTTTCATTCCCGCCGAGTGAGAGGCCGGCTGCGATGTTGAGGGACATCTGGTGACCGCCGTGCGGAATGCAGCGGCGCGGCGACCAGCCGGCGGTCTTCAGTACCTCCAGCGTGCGCAGATATTCACACAGGCCGTAGGACAAGGCGCAGTCGAACTGAAGCCAGTCGCGATCGGGGCGCATGCCGCCATAGCGCAGCAGATTCCGCGCATCCTGATGGCTGAAGAGATTTTCTCCGGTGGCCATGGGGTTGGGGTAGAACTCCGCCAAAGCCGCCTGCAACCCGTAGTCGAGAGGATCGCCCGCCTCCTCGTACCAGAAGAGAGGATACTCGCGCAGCATCTTCGCGTAGGCAATCGCGGTCTCAAGATTGAAGCGGCCATTCGCATCCACGGCAAGTTGGGCCTCGCTGCCAATTTCCGCAAGTACCGCTTCGATGCGTTCGCGATCTTCAGCGATGCTGACGCCGCCGATCTTCATCTTCACGACAGTGAATCCGCGGTTCAGATAGCTGCGCATCTCCTCGCGCAAGGCAGTCAGGTCTTTGCCGGGATAGTAGTAGCCTCCCGCGGCATAGACAAAGACGCGCGAGTCGGGCTGCACGCCGTGACGCTCTGCAAGCAGACGGAAGAGCGGCATGCCGGCGATCTTCGCCACGGCGTCCCACACCGCCATATCGATGGTGCCCACCGCGACGCTGCGCTCGCCATGCCCGCCGGGCTTCTCGTTGCGCATGAGCACTGCCCAGATGCGGTCGGGGTCCAGATTGTCGGCGGCGTCGTTCAGCAGGCTTGCCGGCGGGGCATCCAGAAGGCGGCGCGCAAAACGCTCGCGGATGAGTCCGCCCTGGCCATAGCGCCCGTTGGAGTTGAATCCATAGCCGACGACAGGCCTGCCATCGCGAACGACATCTGTGACGACGGCGACCAGGGAGCAGGTCATCCGGGAAAAGTCGATGTATGCGTTGGCAATCGGGCTTGAGATCGGCGCTGTGATTTCACGCAGGTCGACGATGCGCATTGCTACTCCTTGCATACGTGCAGTTGGACCCTCATGCAGTATGGATCGGTCTTCACAAGTAATACTAGAGCGGGACGCCGGCGCGGATGCTGGGGCCGACGAACCGGATTGAATGACAAGTCTTGATGTGATTTAAATCACATGCAACATATGGCCAAGTCCTTGATTCTAATTCTTTGGGCCCTGATTCTTGGGTGAATCCGGAAGTTTGCGCCAGCTGACCTGCGGGTGCTGGCGGGAACTGGTGTAATGGTGGGATGGGGTTAGAAAGGCGGACGGCGGGGATGCGGACGGCAATCATTGGCGGTGGCATTGCGGGGCTGGCGGCTGCTTTTGAGCTGGAGAAGGCGCGTGCGGCAGGTGCGCGGGTGGAGTACACGCTGTATGAGGCGGGGGAGCGGCTGGGTGGCGTCTTGAATTCGGAGATGGTGGACGGCGCGGTGCTGGAGCGGGGGCCGGACTCGTTTTTGACGGAGAAGCCGGCGGCGGCGGAGTTGTGCCGGGAGCTGGGACTCGGTGCGGAGTTGATCCCCTCAAACGATGCGGCGCGAAAGACCTATATTGTGGTGAAAAACCGGCTAGTGGCGCTGCCGGATGGGCTGATGTTTCTGGTGCCGACGAAGCTGATTCCTACGGCGACGACACGGCTGTTCAGTTGGACAACTAAATTGCGGATGGGGCTGGAGCTGCTGCATCCTCCGCGGCCGAGCGGCGAGGCGGATGAGGCTGTGGCGGCGCTGGTGCAGCGGCACTTTGGCGCGGAGGTCGTGGACAGGCTGGCCGATCCTCTGCTGAGCGGGATTTTTGGCGGGGACGCGGCGCAACTGAGCGCGCGGATGGTGCTGCCGCGGCTGGTCGAGATGGAGAGCGAATACGGGTCGCTGACGCGAGGCATGTTGGCGGCGCACCGGAAGATGCGTGCCAGGGCGGCCGCGCGGAAGAATGGGGCTGCGCGCCCGGCGAACGCAGCGGGCGGTGCTCAGCCTGTCGCGCCAAGGGGAGTTTTTACGACGCTGCGGGGCGGGATGAAGCAGTTGGTCGACGCTCTTGCCGCGCGGCTCAATCCGGCGGCGGTGCGGCTGGCTTTGCCGGTGAGCGGGCTGGAAAAGGTTGCGCACGGCTGGATGGTTACGGCGGGATGGAACGCCGAGTTTTACGATGCGGTGATTGTGGCCTCGCCGGCGTGGGCTGCGGGCGTGCTGCTGGGGCCGGTGGACGCGGCACTGGGCGAGGAACTGGGGGGGATTCCTTACTCGTCTTCGATTACCGTGAACCTGATTTACGACGAGACGAAGCTGGGGCGGCTGCCGGATGGGTTTGGCTTCCTGGTGCCGGCCAGCGAAGGGCGGGCGATGCTGGCCTGCACCTTTGTGCATCGCAAGTTTCTCGGGCGGACGCCGCCGGAGACAGCGGTGTTGAGGGCGTTTTTGGGCGGAATGAAGAATGAAGCGCTGCTGGCGGAATCGGACGAGTCGTTGGTGGCGCGGGTGCGGCGGGAGCTGGCGGAAATCCTGGGCGAGAACGTAATTGGGCTGGGGATGGAGCCGGAACATACGCAGGTTTCGCGGTGGCGCCGGGCGATGGCGCAGTATGCCGTAGGCCATCGGCAGCGGGTGGAGCGCATTGCGGCGCGGGTCGCGGGGCTGCCGGGACTGCGGTTGGCCGGAAATGCATACGACGGAATCGGAATTCCGGATTGCATTCGGCTGGGGCGGAAGGCGGCGCGGGAGTTAGTGGCACTTGGCGAATCGGCAGGTCAGCTAGTCAGGTAACGCCATCAAGAACAATCGATAGTATGGGCATTTGCTTCACGCCACCGGCCACTACAGGTTGGGGGTTGGTTTGCATGATGGCTTAATTGACTTAGTGTAGCCAATATGGCTACACTAAGTCTCGGGGGTGCTCTATGCGTCAAGTTTCACTGCGTGAGTTCAGAACTCGCGGGGTCAAGGCTCTGAAGGAAGTCCCTGCGGGAGAAACCACTCTTCTGGTTGGCCAGAATGGCCCTGCATTCTTCTTGGTCCCTGTCTTTGGCGATGTTGTTAAGGAAGATCGCGAACTTCGGCGTGCGATGGCGCTGGCCAGCTTGCGAGAGGGATGGCGTCTTGCTGAAGAGTCAGGAGCCAGTCTGGCAAGCGACGAAGATATTGAAGCAGAAATAAGCCGCATTCGCAGATCCCCTGAGGATGAGTCGGAATGCGCTTGATTGTTCTCGACACCAACGTAATCGTCTCTGCCGGTATCAGTCCCGTCGGACCACCTGCAAAGATCGTTGCCGGTCTGGTGTTGAGTGGCATGATTCATATCGTGACCAGTCCAAGAGTCGCGGCAGAATACCGGGAAGTTGTCCGGCGTGCCAAGTTCCATCGTTACGGGTTTCCTCCTCTTTGGTTGGAGTATTTGATTGAGGAGAGCATGCGGCTTCCAGACCCTGTATCAGACCCAGTATCATGGCCTTATGCTTGTCCCGACCCGAAAGACACTCCCTTTATCGCCCTGGCGCACGCAGCCGGGGCCTGGCTTGTGACAGGAAATCTCAAGCACTTTCCGAAACCATTACGCAATGGAGTGACAGTGGTCTCGCCTGCTTATTATCTGGCACATCTCGCAGGTGAATGAGGCGTGTGGCCTACATCTCAATTCTTCACCAAACGGATGGGCGCCCCAGGCCTGGATTTTCAGACCTGGGACACCCGCTGTCGTATCTCCGCCTGGCTTCCGGCGCACCTATTTTGGCACCACGGGCAGGATTAGCGCGCTGGGGTGTTGCTGGTCGTGAAGGATGGTGTTGGTGGCTTTCACCATCGTTGCATCCGTGCTCGCGTCCTTGCCGGTGTTGAGGTTGCGGTCGAACCGCGGGAAGTTGCTGCTGCTGACTTCTACGCGGATCTTGTGCCCTTTGAGGAAGACATTGCTGGTGGACCAGAGATCGATCTTGTACTCGTAAACTTGGCCGGGGACGATGGGACTGGCCGTGCTCATCGATTCGCGATAGCGGGCGCGCAGAATGCCTTCAGTCAGGTTGATCGCGGCGCCATCCGGAGTTACATCGACTAACTTGCCGGTGAAGTCGGTGTCGACGGCTGAGGATTTGGCGAATAAGTCCAGAGTTATGGGGCCGGTAACTTCGATGTCTTCTTCGAGGGGCGGCGTGGAGTAGACGAGGACATCGGGACGGGCCTCGACCTGCCGCTGGTCTCTCGGACCGGGGGCAAGGTGAACGGCGTCGCAGCATAAAGGACCGCCCACGGTGGGGACGGGATTGGCGGGGTCGTAGACGTAGGTGTCGGCGGCTTCAGAGTGCGAGGCTGTGGTGGAGAGCCCGCCGTCGCCCGAGGCGGTGTTGGCGTTGCCGGAGGAGTGGAGCAAGTAGCGTGTGGGCTTGGCACGCTCCAGCGGCCAGGCGGCCTCATTGCGCCACTCGTTCTTGCCCATGACAAAAATGGTGACCGGCTTGTCTGTGGCGAACTGATTCTGCTTGCCCTGGAAGAGGTAGTCGTACCAATCCAGGGTGACGGCGTTTTCATCAAAAGGCGCATCGGGGCCGAAATCGACGGTGCCGACCGCGCGGCTCCAACCGGAATGGCCGCCGATGGCGACGAGCAGGTGTTGCTGCGTGCGGGCTGCCTCGTTGCCGGCATGGGCCTTGAGTCCCAGGTAATTGCGAATTGAGCCGCCCTGAAAGATGTCGTACCAAGCCGCGATGGTGAGCGAGGGAACCTGAATGTTCTGGTAGTTCTCCTCGATGGACCACTGCTTCCAGTAGCTGTCATAGGCCGGGTGATCGAGCCAATCGAGAAAGTAGGGAGCAAGCGCGCGAGTCAGGCCCTGGCCATCGAGACCATTGGACACGTTGAAGACGGGGTACTGCTTGAGGGGGAGAACGGTGCTGCCGATCAGCGCATTGTTCGCTTCCGCAACCCGGCGGTGGAGCGTGTCTTGGGCCAAGGCTGAGGTCCATGACTCGTTGAACCACTGCTCGAATGCGCCGCCCTGGTAGGTCCAGTTTTCGTGGTAGTTGCTGGCGGTGACGACGGGACAGATTCCGGCCAGATGGGGAGGATGGCCAATGGCGGCGAGCATTTGCGTTGCGCCTACATAGGAGCCGCTGAACATGCCGACTTTGCTGTTGGAGTGGGGCAGCGCGGCGGCCCATTCCACGGTGTCGTAGCCGTCTTCGATCTCGTGCTTGAAGGGGTACCACTCGCCGTCAGAGGTAAAACGGCCGCGGACATCCTGGACTACGACCATGAAGCCGCGTGCTGCGCCCTTCTGGCCGAACGAGGCGAAGTTGTCCTTGTTATAGGGAGTGCGGGTGAGCAGGACGGGATAGTTGCTGTCGGCGGCGGGGCGGTAGATGTCGGCGCGGAGGGTTACGCCGTCGCGGGTCTGCATGGCGACGTCTTTCTCCACGATGACCTGAACGGAGGGCGCTGCGATTGCAGGAGCGGTTTGGCCCACTGAGGAGATGGAGGGGAGCGCGAAGGCTAAGGCGAGAAGGCAAAGAGGTTTTTTGAGCATGGAAGGTCGATTCCTCGGCGGCAGAGGCCGAAACCATTGTATTGGCTTAGGGCGCGGATGAGGTTAGGTCCCTTCGCGGTGTATCGTTGCAGACGGCAAGAAAATTCAGAGGGTGAGGTGCTGGAGTGCAGGCTTTGAATCGGAGGGGGTTTCTGAAGGCGGCAGGAGCGGCAACAACGGGAACGCTGCTGGGAGCGCGGCTTCATGCGCTGGCGGCGGTTCAAAGTGAGGCTGGGCGGCCGGTTGCGGCCAACGATCACATCCAAATTGCGCTGATCGGCGCGGGCGGCCAGGGCCAGGGAGATACGAAGACGGCGCTGCGGGTTCCGGGGGTGAAGCTGATTGCGGTGGCGGACTGCTACAACGGGCGGCTTGAGCACAGCAAGGAACTGTGGGGCGACGACATTTTTACGACGCGCGACTACGGAGAGATTCTGGCGCGCAAGGACATCGACGCGGTGATCGTCGGCACGCCGGACCACTGGCACAAGAAAGCCAGTGTGGATGCGATGAAGGCTGGCAAGGATGTGTATTGCGAGAAGCCGATGATCCATCTGTATGCCGATGGGCCGGAGATGATTGAGACGGCGCGGGCAACGAAGCGGATTCTGCAGGTGGGCAGCCAGAGGGTGAGTTCGGCGATCTACGCCAAAGCTAAGGAACTGCTGGCCGCCGGTGCGATCGGAAAGCTCAACATGGTGACCGCGCGGTGGGATCGGAATTCGTCGATGGGCGCGTGGAACTACACGGTTCCTCCGGATGCGTCGCCGGAGACATGCGACTGGCCGCGGTTTCTGGGCGCCGCGCCGAAGATTGCTTTCAATGCGGAGCAGTTTTTCCAGTGGCGCAAGTGGAAGGCGTATGGGAGCGGAGTGGCAGGCGACCTGTTTGTGCATCTATTTAGCGGAACGCACTTCATTACCGGATCGCATGGGCCGACGCGCGGGATGGCGACCGGCGGGCTGCGCTTTTGGAAGGATGGGCGGGATGTGCCGGACGTGATGCTGGGGCTGTTCGACTACCCGGAGGGGTTCAACCTGAGCCTGCACGTCAACTTTGTGGACGGCGGGGAAGAGAGCGAAGGGCTGCTCTTCACGGGCTCGGAAGGGACGATGGAGATTGGCGGGAACTCGGTGAGCGTAAACCGCGTGCCGCGCGAAAAGGAGCCGGGCTATATGATCGGCAGCTTCACTGAAGCTACGCAGAAGCAATTTCTTGACGAATACCGGAAGAAGTATCCGCTTGTGAACCCGGAAGGAGAGCCGCCGGTGGGATTCGAGAAGTATGTCGCGCCTGCCGGATACAGCGACAGTTATGACCACTTGAAGAACTTCTTTTGGGCGGTGCGGTCGCGGCAGCCGGTGGTGGAAGATGCGGTCTTTGGGTTCCGCGCGGCTGGGGCGGCGCTGCTGAGCAATCTGAGCATGGAGCGCGGGGCAGTCGTGAAGTGGGATCCGGAGGCGATGAAGCTGGTGTGACGGCCTGCTCATAACGTGAGGACGGTAGCTTGCATTACCTCCGGCGCACCCGCCGAATTCCGATCGGTCTACGCCAGCTACCGAAATCGCCGTATGAATGGAACTTATCTCCACGGCTGCGATGGGCTGTTTGGGTCAAATGAGGCTCAGTCTCCCCCTGCCGGGCGGTCCCGAATACTTGGCCTGGAGCGGATACAGGACATAAAGGGCCGCGAATCAAGATACTGGTGGTATATTGCTTCGTAATCGGAAAAGCACTTGGAAGTGCCGGCTCTATTTCATCTTCCAGAGTGCAATCCTCAACTCTCTGCTACGAAGGAGATCCCGTGAAGCGTCCGTTTGGCGTAGTTTTCTCCGCTGTTCTTCTCCTGCTTTTATCGCTGTTTCAGTTGCTGATCGGCGGCATGATGGCGTTCAGCGGAGCCCTTATGCGGAAGCAGATTGCTTCCGGCGGGCTTCACGGCATGCCCGCGGGTGCGCCCATGCCCACCTGGATGCCCATCTACATGTACGCGCTCTGCGCATTTTTTATCGCTCTGGCAGTGTGGGGAATCCTGACGGCGGTGGGGCTCTTCCGCTTGCGCCGCTGGGCGAGGTATTCCGTACTGGTGATTGGCGGCGCATTGGCGCTGATCGGTCTGGTTTCCGCGCTCACTACACTGCTCTTCCTTGTGGTTCCTTTGCCGGTAGCGTCCGGCATGGATGCGTCCCAGGTCAACAATGTGCAGGCGATAACAAGAGTCATTTTTGGGGTCGTCGGGTGCCTTTACTTGATCCTCTGCGCCGTGGGTGTCTCCTGGCTGGTCTACTTCAACCGGAAAAAGGTGTGCGAGGTGTTTGCAGGCGGGATGGGTGAGGCTCCGCAGAGCCGGCGGCCATTCCTGATCGCCGTCATTGCCATACTCAACCTATTCGGGGCAGCCACTTGTCTGCTGATGGTGTTTCTTCCGATTCCGGGAGCGATTTTCGGATTGCTTTTGCACGGCTGGCAGAAAGCGGCGCTCTATCTGGCCTTTGCTGCCCTGGAATTGGCTGTGGGAGTCGGCCTGTGGCGGATGGCGGAGTGGGGACGGCGGCTGACGCTGGCCATGATGGTCCTCATGCTGGCTCAGTCCGTTGTTTATCTCGTCCGTCCCTCGCTGCTGCTTCAATACAGCGCGGAGCTGACCCAGACCTTGACTCCCACGCAGCCTCCGCTGCCGGCGCACTTTCAGACCATGCTGTACAGTGCCTCGTTTGGCTTTTCAGTTTTGTTCTGCATCGCGATTGCGGCGGTTCTGATCCATTACCGCGCTGCCTTTGTGCGCCCAATCGAGCCACCGCGGAATGAGGCCGCGGTGCTTCAGTAGCTGGACCCGGTGGTGGAAGATGCGGTCTTTGGGTTCCGCGCGGCTGGGGCGGCGCTGCTGAGCAATCTGAGTATCGACTGCGGCGTGATCGTCAGATGGGATCCGGAGGCGATGAAACTTGTTTGAAAACCTGCCGAGAACATCGGGACGGTGGGTTGCATTCACGGAGCAACTGTTAACGCATTCACCTGCGAACTGCGCCTATACTGAACTCGCCGTTTTCCCAGGTGTTCGCAATTCAGCCCAGAGGAAGCCAAGGTCCTGTCGATTGAGTATCAGCTTTGAACGTGACTGACTTGCTCGGTCTGCCGCCGAAACACTCTCAGGATTAGTAGGACAAGAAGCATGATTGCTCCAGTGCCGGCAACGACAGCAGCCCAAACGGAGTACAGGCCCAATCCCCAGGCTTGATCCAGTATTCTCTCTGGCAGTCCAACATATAGCCTCGTATCGGTACTCCGCATTCCCTTTTCGGCGTCAGGCGATTCAACGTCCTGATGGATGTTCACAATGACTCTCTCGCGTGATCCACGCTTTGGCCGAAACTGCCTATCGAGAATCGCATCGTTTCCCCACAGTTGCCGATCGTCTGTGTAACTTCCACTTTGAATCAGTGCACCAGTCTCGTCCACGATCTTCCAGTCAAGATCCAGCGGGGTCGTGCGATGTGGGAGAAAGTATATTTCTACTTGATAATCGTCGTTCAAGTCTGTCGTAAAGAAAGGTGAAGTAAACTCGCCACGCTTAAGCGATATTGGAACCGACAGCGGCGTGAAGTTGTGTGTGCTTCCGAACCATAACAAATATGCCAGAGGCGTTATGCCCAACACGACCAGGAACACGGCGACCCCAACCAGAATTTTGCGCCAATGCCATCTATTCAAGAGGATCACCTCCGCAATCAACCTACAGCCAATCACGCGCCAATCAGTATAAAGCACTGCACCGACTTACATGCCACCTTTGCCCAGCAGGATTCCGATCCCGTAGGTGACAGCGCCTTCGACTGCGCCAACTACGGTCATCTCGAAGCCGGAGGACCACCAGGAGCGGACCGTGATGAGGCTCTTGGCTGCGCCGACGGCGAAATGGGCGGCGAGGGAGATGATCCCGGCGGCGATGACCGCCTCAATGCCGTGCATGAAGAAGAAGGGAATGATGGGGATGGAGGCGCCGATGGCTGTCGAGAGCGCGCCGGAGCTGGCGGAGACGAGGGGGTTGGAAAGCGCATCCTCAGACGAGCCGAGGCGTTCGCTGGCCAGGGCGCGCAGCAACTGCTCGGGGTCGCTGGCGATGTGGTTGACCATGTGGTGGGCGTCTTCCTCGGGCAGGCCCTTGACCTGGTAGTAGAGGGAGAGGAGCTCGCGGGCTTCAGGGCCGTTCATCTGGATGGCATCGCGCTCACGGATGACCTCGGCGTGGTAGATTTCGCGCTCGCTCTTGGCTGCAAGGTATGCGCCGGAGCCCATGCTGAGCGCGGAGGCGATCATGCCGGAGAGGCCGGCAAGGAGAACATATTTGCTGTCGCCGGCGGTGGCGCCGGAGACGCCGGAAACGATGCCAAAGATGGCGCCGAGGCCGTCGTTGACGCCGTAGATGGCGTCGCCGATCCAACTGCCGGGCTGTTTGCGGCCCTGGTTGCGCTTGGCGAGGAGTTCATTGAGAACATCCTTGGCGTCGATTTTGGGGGCGCCGGCCGGTGCGGTATAGTGCCCGCGAATGAGCGATCCCAGCTCCCGGTAGTGATCCTTCTCATCCTCAATGACGTGATCGAGGATGGCGATGGAGCCCTCGTCGCCGAGGGCTTTGAGCTGCTCGCCGTAGTTGGCTACATGGCGGCTCTCCTCGATTTCCAGGCGCCGCAGGGCCATGCGCACGCCGCCGGCGCGGTTGGCCAGCGAGTCCGCCTCGCCGTGGGCGCGGCCGGTGTAGACGGGCTCAGGACCGCCGAGTTCGAGGATGCGGCCGTGCCACAGAGCGGCGTGCTCCCACTCGGCGCCGGCAAGGTGACGCAGCACCTGGGCGCGAACCGGGTCGGTGTCGCGTTCGGCAAGGGCCAGGTAGGTGTTATGGCCCTCCATCTCAGCTTGCCAGTTGCCTTCCAGGGCCGCCAGAACCTTCTTCAGCCTGACGCCGCTCAACGCTTCCTTGGCCACGTGTCGCTCCTTGCTTCTCTATGAGGATACGGTATTTTTGCTCGATTCGACAGCCTCCCACCCTGCGCGCAAACAACGCTCGCGGGATGAGCCATCCCGCAGCCGTCAATGCAGGCGAGGAAAATGTTGCGGATTGAAAAGGCAGCGCAGCTTTGCTCAATCGTTTTTTCTGCCCTTCCCCAGCGGGGGGCTTTACGTATAGTGTTGTGTGGTCGAAAAAAGCCGGGATTCCGGGCAACGGTAATCCAACTGGGGTGAGCCCGAGTGGCGGCAACCAACGTCACCCGATCCGGATTGGTCCCGTGGCCAGTACGCAGGAACAAGCCCAAACCGGGCAAAACTTTTTCAAGGAAGCGGGGAAAGCCCTCTTATGACTACACGATCCACACAACCGGCCGCTCTCACGTCGCCGGGGTATCTTGTCCCATTCATTACCGTCACCGCACTGTTTTTCATCTTCGGGTTCATTACCACCCTGAACATGGCGTTGGTGCCCCACCTCCGGTCGATCTTCGATCTGTCCCATGCGTGGGCGATGCTGGCGGAATCGGCATTCTTTCTCGCCTACTTCGTCTTCTCCGCCCCGACTTCCAAGCTGATCGAGTTGATCGGATACAAGCGGACGATGGTCGTGTCGCTGTTTGTCCAGGTAGTTGGTTGCCTGTTGTTCGTACCCGCGGCCAAAATGGTGAGCTTTCCGCTGTTCCTCACGGCTGTTTTTGTGGTAGGAGCAGGCGTTACGGCCTTGCAGACGTCGGCAAACCCGTATGTTTCGATTCTGGGACCGGAGCATAGCGCGCCGGTTCGACTGACGTTGGCGCAGGCCTTCAACTCCATTGGCACCACCATCGCTCCGCTGGTGGCTGGGGCATATATTCTGACCGATCCGGGAAAGCTGGCATCGAAAGCGAGCGTTGCCGACACGGTGCGGGTACCCTACCTGCTCATCGCTGGGGCGCTGCTGCTGCTGGGCATAGCTGTGGCCTTTATGCACCTGCCCGCGGTTACTGAGACCCAGTCATTCCGGCCCGCCAAGGACGGCGACGATCTGCTGAGCCGCAGCATCTGGAGCTTCAGGCATACGGTGCTTGGCGCCTTGGGCATCTTCTTCTATGTCGGCGTGGAAGTCGGCCTTGGGTCGATCGCAGTTGACTACTTCAAAACGCAAGGCATGAGTACCGCCGAGACCGCATCCTTCCTGGTCTCCCTCTACTGGTTCGGCGCGCTGGTGGGCCGTTTGCTCGGATCATGGATTCTGACCAAGGTCAAGTCCGGCAAGCTGCTGGGCATCTTCGGCTTTGCCGCGGCCGCGCTGATCGCGCTTTCCATGTTTACCGGTGGGTGGGTCGCCATCTGGACACTGGTCCTGTGCGGCTTCTTCAACTCGATCATGTTCCCCAACATCTTTACCTTGGGCATTGCCGGGCTGGGACCGATGACGAGCAAGGGCTCAGGGCTGATTATGACCGCGGTTGTGGGCGGAGCGGTGATTCCCTACCTGCTGGGCGCGTTGGCAGACAGAGTAGGCATTCAGCATTCATTTGTGCTGCCGGTGATTTGCTATCTCTACATCGCTTATTACGGGCTGTGGGGATCGAAGCCGACGCGGACGATTACGGCGTAGGCTTGTCGGATGTTTGGCGGTTCGCGAAGGCCCTTCGGCGCATGCTGGAGGGCCTTTTTGCGTTCGCGGAATCCCGTTCACGTGACTGGAAGAAGAATCAGGTCAGAAGCGGTCATTCCCTCGGGGTCTGAAGCCGGGGAGACTCTGGGAGCAATGCGGTGCGGCTAAGGCCGCTTCCTTTCAAAGCCGCTCATTTCAAAGCCGCCTAAAGAAGCAAAGAAAAACATTTCCTCGGGAATTGCGCAGAGGGTGTGGGATTCGCGGTAAGATGGGTCTCGCTTGGCATCGACCTTTCCCATGACTTCCCAAACTAAGTCGCGGTTGCAGAGCCTGGTTCTGGCGGGCTTTGTGGCGCTTGCCGTTCTGCTGCTGTTGCTGCGCCTGTTTGTTTTTGTGCATGGACATGGACGGCACAGGGTTGGAGTCACGGGACAGGGCGGACAGGTGGCGATGGCTGCGGTTCGACCGGCAAGCTTATCGGGGGACTCAGGCAAGGCAACAGATTGGAACCGACGACCCTGGACCGACCGCTTTGGCGATGGGACACCGGACTTTTTGCGATTGACGGATCCGGCGGACCAGGCGGCGTTCCGGCAGTGGTTTACGCTGATCGCGGACTACGAGGCGATTCGGCCCAAGGCGGAGGTTCCGGCGGAGATTACGGATTGTGCAAGCCTGTTGCGTTTTTCGTATCGCGAAGCGCTGAAGCGCCACGACGATTCCTGGTTTGTGGCTACGGGGATTGACGTTGCGGCGCTGCCGGGCGAGATTCGGCAGTGGCGCTATCCCGATACTCCATTGGGCGCGGGACTGTTCCGCGTGCGTCCGGGGAGCTTTGAGGCTGCGGACGCGACCAACGGGGCCTTTGCGCAGTTCGCGGATGCGAAAACTCTTGTCGATCGCAATGCGTACCGTGTCAGCCGAAATGTGCGCGAGGCCGAGCCGGGGGACTTGCTTTTTTACAGGCAGTTTGGGCAGTCTTCGCCGTGGCACTCGATGATCGTGACCCGCATTGGCGGGCAGGCTGCGGTGGTTTACGATACGGGAACCGATCACGGCAAGGCTGGCGAGTTGCGGCGCGTGGCCCTGGCGGAGCTGCTCGATCATCCTCAACCGCAATGGAGGCCGCTGGCCGCCAATCCCAACTTCCTGGGCGTTTACAGGTGGAATATTTTGCGAGGGACTTTATGAGGCTGCCTAAGTCGCTGCTGTTTGCTTCGTCGTTGCTTGTTCTTGCATGTGCCGCTCCACAGACGGCTGCGGCCAAGGATGCGCCGCGGTCGTTTTCGCTATCGACGACGCGCACGTTTGCGCCGGGCGAGAGCGTGAAAATCCAACTGTTTGCGCGGAACGTGCCGGCGCTGGAGTTTCGCGTCTACAAGGTGCGGGACGCGGAGAAGTTTTTCGCCGGGCTGAAGGACGTGCATAGCTTTGGGGTGAAGAGTTACTCGCCCCAGGAGCAGATCGACGAGAAGACGTGGATCGAGCGGTTGCACGACTTCAAGGCCGACTTGTGGTGGCGGGTCCGGCACTTCTTTCGCGGGCAGTTCACCGACGTGGCGAGGGATAACTTCCGCGAGAGCCAGGGCAAACTGGGCAAACGCAGCCAGGTGGTGGGGGCAACGGAGTTTGCGCAGATTCCGCTGCTGAACGAGAGCCAACTGGTGGCGCGCTGGAAGCTGGTGACGCCGCCGGCCATTGTGAGCGAGACGCAGCAGTTGCCCATCGACGGGCTTGCCGCTGGGGTGTACCTGATCGAGGCTACGGACGGAACGTACAAGGCGTACACCGTGGCCATTGTTACAAGCATTGCGTTGGTGGAACGGTCCAGTGGCAGCCAGGTCAGCCTTTATGTGGCGGACAGGAAGACGGGCGCGCCGGTGGAGAAGGCGGACGTGGCGCTGTGGAGCGGCGGGACGTTGCAGTCGTCGGGAACCACCGGAGTGGATGGGTTGGCTTTGCTGACCATGAAGGTTCGTGGAGCTGCGCAAGGAGCTGAGCCGGAGAACATTTGGGTTCTGGCGCGGCATGGGGACGACGCGGCGCTGGTAACTCCGTGGAGTTATGGATTCAGCGGGGAAACAGGGTCTCAGATGAAGGCCTATGTCTACACCGACCGGCCCGTTTACCGGCCGGGGCACACGGTCCACATCAAGGCAATCATCCGCAAGGAGAAGGACGACGCGCTGGATTTGCCGGACGAGAAGACGGTGAAGCTGACGGTAAATGACCCCGATGGCAAGGCGGTGATGGCGCAGGATGTGCCGGTTTCGGCGCATGGAACGGCGACGGCGGACCTGATACTGGCGACGGATGCGGCGCTGGGCTACTACAGCCTGGGCGTAGTCGGAAGCGGCCAATCCGGCGGCGGCTATGGCAGCTTTTATGTGGAGGAGTACAAGAAGCCGGAGTACCAAGTGACCGTGAAACCTTCAGTTCAGCGCGTCTTGCAGGGCAACTCGATTCAGGCGGTGATTGAGGCGCGGTACTTTTTTGGCGAGCCGGTGGCCGGGGTAAAGGTGAAGTACGTGGTGCATACTTCGCAGCACTATTGGTGGGGTGAGGATGAGGCGGACGACAGCGATGCGGGAGGAGAAGGCGGCTCGGCCGATAACTCCGGAGACTCGGACTATAGCTACGGCGAGACCGAGCAGCAGGAGCATGAAGGCGTGCTGGACGCGAACGGGCGGCTAACTGTCACGGTGCCGACCGCGATTGACGGAAAGCACAATGACCAGGATTACCGCATCGAAGCGCGAGTTACAGACGCGGCCAATCGCGAGGTAAGCGGCCACTCGACAGTGCTGGCGACTTATGGGTCGTTCCGGGTGAGCGTGGAGCCGACGAGTTATGTCTTCGAGCCAGGGCAGACGCCCAAGGTGAAGGTGACAGCGCAGGACTACGACGGGAAGCCGGTGCAGACGGCGGTGCATGTTGCGGCGACCCTGGAGAAGTGGGATTCCGTGACGCATCAGAGGACGGAGACTCCGGTAACCAGCCGTGACCTTGCGACGGGATCGGATGGGACGGCGCTGGTGGAGTTGCCTATAACTGGGAGCGGCAGCTTTAGCGTGACGGCGAGCGCCGAGACTCCGGAGAAACGGACCGTGGAGGGCAAGAGCTGGGTGTGGATCTGGAGCGGGGCGGGCGCGTGGTACAACCAGAACACACAGGCGCAGATTGTGGCGGACAAGAAGAGTTACCAGGTGGGTGACGTAGCGCATCTGCTGCTGGTGACGGGTTTGCCTGAGTCGTGGGCGGTAGTTACGGCTGAGGGCGACTCGGTGCAGTCGCGGCAGTTGATTCACGCGACGGGGCAGAGTTTTGCTTTCGACGTGCCGATTACCAAACTGGCGCAACCTAACCTGGTGATTAGCGCGGTGATTGTCCACGATAACCAGGTGATCACTGCTCAGAAAAGTTTGAAAGTTCCGCTGGTGGAGCGGACCTTGACCATTACGGCCACGGCGAGCAAGGCAACGTATCTTCCTGGGGAAAAGGGTAGCTTCGATGTGCGGGCGGTGGATTACCAAAACAAACCCGTTGAGGCGGACCTGAGTTTTGGCGAAGTTGACGAGGCGCTTTACTCGGTCCGTCCGGATGAGAGCGGGGACATTGTAGCTCGCTTCTATCCGAAGCGGTTTGTCGGGCTTGATCCGCAGAGTTCGTTTGATTTCTACTTTTCCGGCGAAGCGGGATTGAAGAGTCCGCTGCTGGCCCAGGGGGCGGGGCTCTATCATCCGCGGATGGCGCAGGTGAAGCCGGGATCGGATCTGGTTGTGCCCAAGGTGCGAAAGGCGTTTCCGGATACGGCGTATTGGAATCCCAATGTGCATACGGGGCCGGACGGGCACGCGAAGGTGGAGTTCAACTTCCCGGATTCGCTTACGACATGGCGGACGACGATTCGGGCGATGACGGACGACGGCAAGGCCGGCGGGATGGTGACGCGGGTGCTGGTGAGGAAAAATCTGATTGTTCGGCTGGCCGCTCCAAGGTTCTTCCGTCAAGGGGACGAGGCAACTCTGCGTGTCATTGCGCATAACTACCTTGAGTCTGCCAAGGACGTGACTTTCGCGCTGGATGTTACTGGGCTGGAGGTAGTTGGCGGCCAAACGCAGAAAGTCAACATTCCGGCCAAGGGCGAGAGTTATGTGGACTGGAGGGTGAAGGCGCACACGACCGGCAACGCTGTGCTGACGGCGAAGGCGCTTACGAACGAAGAGTCCGACGCGTTGGAGATGACGCTGGCGGTGCTGCCGTTTGGCGTGAAACAACGGGCCAGTGGTTCGGGGGTGGTGTTCTCCGGCTCGGGGCAGGGTGGGTGGAATTATGGCTATCCGGCTAACTCGGATGCGGGGACGCGGGGACTGACGATTACCATTGCGCCGAGTGTGGCGGGGACGGTGTTTGAAGCACTGGATTACTTGACGGGTTATCCGTGGGGATGCACGGAGCAGACGATGTCAAGCTTCCTGCCGGACGTGATTGTGGCGCAGGCGGTGGATAAGTTGCATCTGAAGTCGCCGATCGACCGAGCCACGCTGAACGATGAGGTAAAGGCGGGACTTGAGCGGCTGTATAGCTATCAGCATGACGATGGCGGGTGGGGCTGGTGGCCGGACGATGAGAGCCGCGTCTTCATGACCGCTTATGTCGTGAGCGGGCTGGGACAGGCCAAAGACGCCGGCTACACAATCGACGACAGCCGGCTGGGCAAGGCGCGCGCATGGTTGCAGGCCGCGCTTGCGGCGCATCCTGACATGCTTGCCGACCTGCGGGCTTACACGGTCTATGCGCTGGCTACCACCGGCGGCGCGCCGAAGGATGCTCTCGAAAAGGCGTGGGAGAGCCGCGGCAAGGTGAGCGACGAGGGGCTGGCGCTGATTGGGTTGGCGCTTGATGCCAGCAGCGATGGGCGCGCGAAGGAGGCGGCGGGACTGGTGGAAAAGAAGGCCAAGACGACCGACTCCGATGCGTATTGGTCAGGGAATTACGACGAGCTACTGGACTACTGGGGCGAGACTTCCCCTGAAACGACGGCGTTTGCGCTGAAGCTGCTGGCGCGGCAGGATCGCGGGAGTGGATTGTTGCCCAAGGCAGCACTGTGGCTGGGCAAGAACCGCAGTGGGGACTATTGGGAGTCAACCAAGCAGACGGCGATGGTGATCCAGGGACTTACCGACTATCTGGCGCTGAGCGGCGAGTTAGCCAACACTTCAGACGTGGAGGTGCTGGTGAACGGGGCGAGTGTGGGCAAGCGGCATTTTGGCGTGGGTGACGGGTTTGCGCTGCCCTGGAAGATCGCGATTCCGGCGGCACAAGTTGGGGCCGGCGGACAGGTGACGATTCGCAAGAGCGGCAATGGAATTACTTATTGGTCGGCGGAGAACGCCTGGTACTCGGCGGATAAGAAGCAATTCCAGAAAGAACAACTGGCGCTGAATATTACGCGGGATTATTACCTGTTGCAGAAGAAGCAGGCGACGGCGAGCGACCCCATCACTTACGACCTGGTCCCGCTCACTGGCCCGGTACATGTGGGCGATATTGTTGCGGTCAAGCTGGCGGTGAATGGGACGGACTGGAAATATCTTCTGGCCGAGGACCCGATTCCGGCGGGGACGGAGTTTATGGCGAACACCGGACTTTACAAGCTGAACAACAAGCCGGATTGGTGGGCGGACTGGTTTACGCGGAAAGAGTTCCACGACGATCGGGCGGCGTTCTTCAATACGGAATTCAGCCGGCGGCGCGAATATGTCTACCTGCTGAAGGTGGTAACTCCCGGTAAGTTCGCTATAAGTCCGGCGCAAACGGGACCTATGTATCAATCGAATGTGCAGACGACGACCGACCCGGCAACTCTGGAGGTGCAGCAGTGAAGAATTTGAATGGCCTGTTTGGCCGGTTGTGGACGGCGCGACGGTGGGTTGTGGGACAGTTTGGCGGGACGCTGCTGCTGATTTTGGCGGGGCTGGCGTGGACGCGGCTGCCGGACAAGCACGGGTGGCAGGTGGCGCTGAGCCTGGTGGTTCCCGTGCTGCTTGCGATCTCTGCGCTGGAGTTGCAGGCCGGAACCGTGCGCAAACTGGCGGACGACGACGGCAAGCGAGTGAAGCTGGTTTGGGGCGCGATGACGCTGCTGGTGTGGGTGGCCGTGGTCTGGGTTACCTGGTGGATTCTGGACTGGTGCGACGATCAGTTTCCGCTGTGGGCGGGGTACCTCAACTCGAAGGCTTCGTTCCATGCGCGGGTTACGTACCTCTCGTTTGAGCACATCGTCAGGGACTTGACCATCCTGGAGTGGGTGATGCGCTGGGTGGCGGTGCCGGCCAAGGTGATTCCGTATGCGGCAGCCTCGATGCAGTGGGGTTGGCGCGTGCCCTGGCGGCGGATCTTGCGGATACTGTGGAACTGGCAGTGGTGGCTGGCGGTTGTGGTGGCAGCGCTGGCAGCGGTGTGGCTGCCGAGCAGGTTCTTTGTCGCGGAGCCGAGCGGGACGGTCTCCGGGCAGGTGTGGCACGTGGGGCTGAAGCTGGCGGGGGCTTATTTACTGGCGGTCGGAAGTTGGGTTTTTCTGCTGGGGTGGGTCACTACGCTGTTTGGACGGCAAAAGCCGCCGACGGAGGAAGTGTTGGTAGCGGTTCCGGTGCTGGCTGGACCGCCGGAAGGAACGCAGGCGGCGAAGGTTGAGTCGCCGATAGATCCCGACGAGGGACCCGGCACAGAAGGCGGGCCGTACAACAGACATCCTAAATATCCCCCTGGGAGTGGGTCCTGATACGCACGACGCTGGGCCCGGCAGGTGTATTCATTCCTTGCCCTGGCCCAGGCGCCAGGCTTTGATGAACTTCCAGTGGATGTAGACGGAGTGGTTGAGGTGAAGCAGCAGGCCTTCGCGGCCATCGAGAAAGCCGAGGCGGAAAAAGTAGTTATAGATAAAGGTTGCGGCGGGGTTGGCTGCGGCGTTCCATAGAAAGGCGGGCAGGGAGTAACTGGTGCGGCCTTTCTTATAGAGTAATTGGGCTATCTCAGAGCTATATCGGTTCATGTGTTCCAGATAGATGGTCAGGCTGGGATAGGCGTAGTGGAGCATGTGGTGCCTGAGCTTGCCCTTGGGGCCCGTGAACTGAGGCGTGCTGTGCGGGCCGACGCCTTCACTCAGCCTAGCTGCCCCGCGTCGGAAAAGGCGGAGCTTGCGGTCGGGATAGAAGCCGCCGTGGCGCACCCAACGGCCAAAGACCAGGTTGAGGCGGGGAATCCAATAAGCGTCAAATTTTGGGTCGGCTCCATCTTCGCAAGCAAGCAGTTTGCGGATTTCCTGCTGTAACTCCTGCGTGAGAACTTCATCGGCATCCAGAAGCAGAATCCAGTCGGAGGTGCAGAGGTCGAGGGCGACGTTTTTCTGTTCGCCGTGGCCGGTGATGGCGTGGTAAGCGGTCTTGGCGCCGAAGGAATGGGCGATTTCGAGGGTGCGGTCCTTGGAACCGGAGTCGACGATCACGATCTCGTCTGCCCAGCGCACGCTCTCCAGTGTGCGAGGCAGATTCGCCTCTTCGTTCATGGCAATCATGGCTACGGATAGGGTCTGGCGCATCGTTGCAAGGATAAACCGGCTGGGCGGTGGCGTGGGCTCACTTGAGTTCAGCAAGGGCGGTGGCGGGGAGTGCGGTGCGGAGCCAGCCCATGACCTGGGCGCGGCCAAATTGATTGAGCAGGCGGGCGGCATACCAGGCTGCGGCGCGATGGGCGCCCTCGGACTGGGACTTGGTGGCGGCATGGGCAAGCGCGCGGTCGATCTGGTTGAGCTTGAGGATGGGGGGTGAGGTGCTGAGGTTGGCGCCCCTGCTGTCAGACTTGGTTTCGGCATTTAGGGCCTCGACCAGGCCCTCCCGGAACCACAGGGGAGTGTTGGGCGCGGCCTGAGCCTCAATCAAAGCGTGCATAAACTCGTGGCGAAGAGTGGACGCCAGCAGCTTGCGGGCGGCGAGCGTGGGGAGAGGCTGGGTGGCGATCCAGTTGCCCTCAGTGAAGGCGGCAACCCAGCCGGGGGCTAGCGTGGCGTCGCGGAAGGCTGGAGTGGATGGGAAGGCGCGGATGGTGATGGAGATTGCGGGCTGGAGGCCGGAGCGCGATTGTGCGTCGGCGAGGGCCTGAGTGAGCTGGGGGAGATAGGCGGCGTCGGCGGGGTTGAGGGTTTCAAGCACAAAGCCCTGGGCGCGGAGGGTTTGCCAGGGCTGGCCGGTAGACTCGTCGGCGGCTATGGCCCCAGGAAAATACTGGGCAAGAATCTGGGTCGAGTCGCGGCCCTGCGTGGACATGGCTGCAGCTCCGGCCTGACAGAGGCCTACGCCGTGGCCGGAGCCGCGGCCGTGGAAGAGAAAACGATCGCCCTGGCGCGAGACCTCGAACCATGTGCTGAGAATCTTGCTCCAGCCGAGACTGCGCCCTACGGCGAGACGAAAGTCTTCGGCGGAGATTTGGGTGGGGTCCGATTTCCCAGCCGAAGCCAGGGAAAGCGTGACGGCGCGGCCTGATTCGCCTCGGCGGGCTACGGTGAGGGTGGTCCATCCGGGGCGAGCGAGGCCGGCCGTGGCAAGAACCGAGGTGAGATCGGAGAGAGAGAGGTCAGCGGACCACTCGCGGGCGCCGTTGGCGGTGCAATAGGGGTCGATGCGGGAAGTTAGCCAGGGCGTCGGCTTTGCGGGCAGTTCCGTGCCCTGGCCTCTTGCCGGCCAAACCTCCTGCGGCGAGGCGGTGCGGCCGCCGCAGTTCTGGTGGAACCAGGCCTGGGCGCGTTGGCCGTGGAAGAAGAGGGTTTCACCGGCGGTGGTGAGGGCGGCGGTGTGGGCGGCGAAAGTTCGTCCGGAATTGCCGGCCCAGTGGAGGAGTTGGCAGTGCGTGGAGTCGCAGAGGTCGTAATCTGCGTGGCCGTGGGACTGGTGCAAGGCAAAGGAGCGGACGACAATGGCTAGCGCCTTGAGGGACTCGGGTGTGTCGGCGGAGCCGCTCTCGCTGGCGACTACGCGCTCGACGTAGGTTTCGACGGGGAGAGTCACGGCCAGGACGAGCTGGCCGGAGCGGGCCGCGATGCGGATTGGGTTGCGTAGGGTGAGAGATTCGCCGTGGGCGGTTAAGGTGACGGAACCGGCGAGGTTTACGGAGGCGGCTTCGCGGTTGTCGGCGAGGGCGAGACGGGAGGCGGTGGCGCGGATCTGCATGGGGTGGGTGAGCGGGGACGTGGCGCAGGTTTCGCAGAGTCGGAGGGTGGGAGCGGATTCGGCAGCGGGCGCGATGGTGATTTGCTTGTCGTGCCAGAGGGTCCATAGGCCGATTCGGAGGGTTGCGGGCGGGTGCGGGAGTGGATTTGCGGAGGATTGGGCTTGGGCTGCGGGGGTGAGCAGCGCGGCAAGCAACAGGGCGCGGGAGAGCGCGAGTGGAAGGGCTCTCATGGCTTCGGCTGCCTCAGGGGGGAGTGGGCTAGCAGATCGGCAGCTACTCGGGCCGCGTCGGCGCCGTGGCCTGCGGGGAGATAGACGGCGATTACTACGCGGGGCGCATTGGATGGGGCGGGGCCGGATGGAGCCATGCCTATGAACCAGCCGTGAGTCTGGGCGCCGGTTTGGGAGGCGGCGGTGCCGGTTTTGCCGGCGATGGGGACTCCGCCGAGGGAGGCTGCGCCGGCCATGCCGAAGCTGGCGGAGTCTTGAAGGCCGGCTAGCACCACTTGTGTGGCCGCGGAACCTGGGTGGGCGGCGAGTTGGATGGCTAGCCAGCGGTAGGCGGAGGCTAGTTCGAGAGGAGTGACTTCAATGCCCTCGACGCCGAGAATGGCGAGGCGGGTGGCGTCGGGGGTTTGGGGATTGCGGAAGACGGCTGTCACTTCAGCGGGGACGAAGGTGGGCGGGCTGAGCAGTCCCGTTGGGGCGAGGAGCGAGCGGAGTTCGCCGGGGGCCAAGGCTCCGGCTACGCTGGCGAAGTAGGTGTTGCAGGACCAGGTGAGGGCCTGGCGTGCGTCCATGGGATCGGCGGGAGGATGGGAGCAGTTGAGGGAATGGCCGGCGATGGTGAGCTTGCGGGTGCAGGCGATGCGCCGGGATGGGTCCCAGCGGCCGGAGGCGACCAGGCTGTAAAGGACCAGCGGCTTGAGGGTAGAACCGGGAGCGGCCAGGGTGACGGCGGCTTCAGGCAGATGGCTCGAGGCGAGCAGATGGCCGGTGGCGATGTCGAGCACCAGGATGCGGGCGTCAGGTGAGAACTCGGCGGCATGGGCCGCGGCGGAGGGCCAAGTGGGAGCGGGTTGCGCCGCGCAAGGGAAAGGTGCAGCGAGAATGACTGCAAGAGCCGGAATGAAGAGAGCGGCGCGCACACCACGAGTATCCACCATTATGTTGGGATTATGCTTGGAACGAGGTTAGGCAAAGTGAGAATGGGGACGCGATGAGGGTGCTTTTGTTTGGGGCGACGGGGATGGTGGGACAGGGGGTGCTGCGGGAGTGCCTGCGGGACGCGGATGTGGAGTTGGCGGTGACCGTGGGGCGGACGGCGACGGGGATGCGCGATGCGAAGCTGCGAGAAATTGTGCATGGGGATTTGTCGAGCTATGCAGGGATTGAAGGGGAGCTGGCTGGGTTCGGTGCGTGCTTCTTCTGTCTCGGAGTGTCGTCGAGCGGGATGAAGGAAGCTGATTACGAGCGGATCACGTATGGGCTTACGCTGGCGGCGGCGGAGACGCTGAGCCGGATCAATCCGGGGATGACGTTCACCTTCGTTTCGGGCGCGGGGACAGACAGCGCGGAGAAGGGTCGGATCATGTGGGCGCGGGTGAAGGGACGGACTGAAAATGCGCTGCTGCGGCTGCCGCTGGAGGCTTATATGTTTCGGCCGGGGTTAATTCAGCCGATGGATGGGATCAAGTCGAAGACGCAGGTTTATCGGATTCTTTATACGATTTGCGGGCCGATGCTGCCGGTGCTGCGATGGGCTCTGCCGAATCTGGTGCTGACGACGCGGGAGATTGGGCGGGCGATGCTGGCGGTGGCGAAACATGGCTTTCAGAAACGGGTATTGGAGACCAGGGATATTCGCGCTGTGGTTGGCCAAGAGCTCCGGACGAACGAATGACAAGGGACATAGGCAGGTGAATCTATCCCCCGTTAGCGGCAACAACAAAGACGCCGCGAAGGTGGTGCGCCCGGCCCAGAACAGCAATGGCTGCAAATCCGGCGGCGGTCCTCTAGTCTGGAGGCGCGCCGCCCCATGTTGTGTACCTGACCCAGGGCGCCTTGGCGATCAGCGAGGACAACTGTGGATTGGGAAACCGGTGCACGTAGGGGACGGCCCATCCAATATCCGAGCCTGCGTAAGGAAGTGTGACGACTTGCGCCACGCCGGTCCGCTTCTGAAGCAGGGTGGGGTCTTCGAGGCCGGCAACGCAGAAATTCACGAGGCGGTGCAGGGCGCCGTTGTCTTCCGCATATAAGTCCAGGCCGTTGGCCTCGCCGAACTCGGCCAGCATGATGAGCGGGGCAAGTGCGTAGAGGTGGTAGTGAAGGGCCATCTGGGCGCGATTCATCTCCGCTTTGAGGGAGCCATCGGGTTGGATGGCGGCCACACCCATGCGGTAAGCGGTAATAGCCCACTGGCCTGCATCCGAATCGTTGTCGGCTATGGCTTCAGCGGCGACGGCCAAGCCGGCCCAGTAGATGTGGTTGTTTTCGCCATCGCTGCCGAGGCGTGCCACTTCGGCATCAAAATATTCCCTGACCCGTGCGGCAAGCAGGGCGAACCATTTTTGAATGCGGGCGTCCTGATCGGGCGTTCCCAGGCCGCTGGGACGGACTTTGAGATAGGAGATGGCGACTGCGCTCAGCAGCCAATTCTGTACGTAGACACCTTGAAAGCCGGGCATCTTGCCGGTCCAGGCATCCGCTTTGGCGGCCGCGTCGAGGAGGGAGTAGACACAGAGGGCCGCGGCGCGGCTGCCCTTGTCGAGATAAGCGTCCGCAGCCAGGGCCGCGAATTGGCTCAGGTGCGTGGTGGGCTCTGAGGCCGTCTGGAACGCGGCTTGCTTCTTGGGGTCGATGATCGATGCATGACTGTCGATGTAGTACGAATCGACTTCAAGGGTCTTGGCGAAGGGCGGAGACGAAGGGCAGTCGTAGGCGACGGTGGTTTGCGTTACCTTAAGATCGTCCCAGGGCGAGCGCAGGTCGTCAGCTCGCGCCACAGTCGCGGCGACGGCAAGCAGCAGAAAAGCAAAGGACAACCACACCAAGGAAATTCGCATCTGGTCCGGCCTCACAGGCACCATTTTACAGCGCTTTTTCACCTTGGGCGCGGCGGGGCATTGCGATGGGCTGAGCGAGTTTACCAGAGCACACACTGGCCTGAAACTCAGTACCGCTCGTCCGGGCGAGGGTTCAGTCATTCGCGGGCGCTTGCGTGAACTGCAGGAGCGATCTCCCGCAAGCGCAACTGCGGGCGTGTTAGAGTGGGAATCCACGGAGGGGCTTGGATGGCGGCTGGGGTGCAGATTCCGGGAAATGACGAGACGATCGACTTGCAGCAGCAGGTGGCGCGGTTACAGGCGCTGCTTGAGGCCTCGCGCCAGGTGCATTCGACAATTCGCGAGGATGAGGTGCTCGAGCAGGTGCTGCGGATCGTGGTGCGGGAGCTGGAGATGGCGGGGGCGGCGTTTCCGGGAACCGGGCTGGCTTATGGGGATGAGGTCATTCCGGATGAGAGCGGAGCGGCAGGCGTCGCCGGTCCGGCGCTGACCCGTTATGCCTTGAATGATCGCGACGGAAAGCGGATGACGGAGTTGGTTGTGGCGGCGCCGCATGGACGGGAGTTGACGCTCTACGAGGCGGACTTTATCGAGGGGCTTGCGCTGCAGGCCGCGGTGGCTCTGGAAAATGCGCGGAATCACAAACGCAATGTTGCGTTTGCGCGGGTGCAGCAGGACCTGGATGCGGCGCGGCTGATTCAGCGGTCGCTGTTGCCGCAAAAGCTGCCTTCGATTGCAGGCTACTCGCTGGGGTTTCGCTCGGTTACATGCTATGAGGTTGGCGGGGATTATCTGGACATTGTGGAGCAGCCGGATGGGAGCCTGCTGATTGCGGTGGCGGATGTGGCGGGCAAAGGGCTCGCTTCAGCGATCATGGCGACGAGCTTCCGCTCGGCTTTCAGGGCGATGGCCGCCGGCGGGATGCCGCTGGACGAGCTGGCTACGCGGATGAACCAGCACCACTGGGCTGAGGGCGAAGAGGCGCGGCGCCGGTATGTGACGGCGATCTTTCTCAGGCTCCATCCGGAGGCGGGCGAGATCGAGGTGGTCAATGCGGGGCACAATCCGGGATTTCTGATTGAGCCGGGTGCGGCCACGCACCAGTTTGACGCGGCAGGGCCGCCGCTGGGGGTGATGCCGCGAATGCACTACTCAATCGAGCGGCACGGTTTTGCGCCGGGGACGCGGCTGCTGCTTTATACCGACGGGCTGACGGAAGTGTTCCGGGGGGATGAGGAATTTGGGCCCGAACGATTATTAGATGAATTTTCCAAGTGCCGGGCAGTGAAGGCCGATGGTATTCTCGATGCATTGTGGGGGGCCATAGAAGAGTTCTCTGAAGGGGGCCCGCAGGGAGACGACATGACCGCACTGACGCTTTGCCGGGGAACGAGCAAGATGGAGATGCCGGCATGAGCGAGTTGAAGACTGCGACCGTGGAAGTGCGGCTGCCCTCGCGCATGGGGTTCGAGAAGGTGGCGATGAGCACGGCTGCCTCAGTGGCCAAGCTGATGGGCTTTCGCGAGGATCGCGTCGAGGACCTGAAGACGGCGGTGGCCGAGGCGTGCATCAACGCCATTGAACACGGCAACCGCCTGAACGAAAAGCTGAGTGTGGGGGTGGTGCTTTCAGCGGGCGCGGATTCGCTGGAAGTGAAGGTGATCGACGACGGCAAGGGGATGAGCAAGCATCAGGCAAAGCCGGACATCGACCGCAAGATGCACGGCGAGGAAGACCCGCGCGGGATGGGCATGTTCCTGATCCAGGCGCTGGTGGACGAGGCTGAGTGGGTGGCTGGATCGAACGGCAAGAGCAGTTATGTCCGCCTGGTGATCAGGCTGGATAAAGATGCGGAATAGCTACAGTTGCAAGTTGTCAGTGATCAGTTGTCAGTTGTCAGTGAGTTGCTTCCGCGCCTGACGGCGTCGGGTGAATGCATCAATAAGCCAAGAACTTTGCTTGGACGGCGAGTCCAGGCCAGGCCCCAGTTACAGGTTTGAGAGAATAGGGAGATCATCGATCGTGCAAAGCGAAACCAAGTCCCACGTTGACCAGCTCACTTCCCCGGCCGGGCATCCGGTAACCGTACTGCGTTTTGAGGGGGATATCGCCAGCACGTCAAAGGAGGCGGTGCTGGGGACGTACCAGGCGCTGCCGAAAGAGACGGCCAAGCTGATCCTGCTGGATTTTACAAAAGTGGATTACATCAATTCGAGCGGGATTGCGCTGGTGATCCAACTGCTGATCGAAGCCGCGAATTCGGCGCAGAAGGTGTACGCCTTCGGGCTATCGACGCACTTCACCAAGGTGTTCACCATGGTGGGGATTACCAAGTACGCCGGCCTGTTTCCCAGTCAGGCCGAGGCGCTGGCGGCGCTGTAGTGAGATTGATTCCCAAAAGAGTTCCGTACCGGTTTATCAAGACGGCATTCTGCTCCAACAAGGCTGGATGTGGGCTACGATTGATTCCATGAGCCCGACAGCGACAGAATCCGGCACGCTCGCGTTGGACTACACCCATGCCAAGCTGGGCAAGGCGATGATTCTTCATGCCGATTGCCTGGAATGGCTTGGCCGGATTCCGGCTGGGTCAATCCATGGGATCGTCACAGATCCGCCTTACGGCGTGAAGGAATACGAATTCGACCAGATTGAGAAGCGGGCCAATGGAAACGGCGGGATCTGGCGCATTCCGCCTTCGTTTGACGGGTCGAATCGCCAACCGCTTCCCCGGTTTACTGCCCTCAACGAAAAAGAACGAAGACAGCTTTACCGCTTTTTTGCGGAATGGGCCAAGGTTGCCACTCATGCTCTCTTGCCGGGGGCACACGTTATCCTTGCCTGCAATTCCTTCCTGGCCCAGCTGGTTTACGCTGCGCTGGTTGAGGGAGGACTTGAATTCAGGGGCCAGATCATAAGAATTGTTCGCACGTTGCGGGGGGGAGATCGGCCTAAAAACGCCGAAGAGGAGTTTCCCGGCGTTTGCTCGCTTCCGCGCGGCGCGTATGAGCCTTGGGGTGTCTTTCGGAAGCCATTGCCTTCGGGCATGACGGTTGGCGAATGCCTGCGCAGGTACGGCACTGGAGGCCTCCGGCGGCTGCCGGAAGACTTGCCTTTCTCCGACATCCTCGATATTGGGCGGACGCCGAAAGCCGAGCGAGAAATTGCGCCTCATCCAAGCCTGAAACCACAGGCGCTTCTGCGGGAATTGGTTTGGTCCATCCTGCCGTTGGGAGAAGGCGTGGTATGCGATCCGTTTATGGGATCGGGGTCAACAGTGGCAGCGGCCGAAGCTCTCGGCTACCGAAGCATAGGGATTGAAAAATACGAATCCTACTACCAACTGGCTTCCACGGCGATCAGGCCGTTGTCCCGGGTTGCCGTGGAACGAGATCAGTTTGGTTTAGGGTTTGGCCGCTGATTCTGGCGCCTTATAAATCCAGTTCTTCGCCATTTTCTCGAACCCTGACGGTAGAACCGTAGCAGTGATCGTTCGTCGACTCGTCTGACTCCGTCCCGCAAATTGCCAATCGGCCATCTCTAAAAGCGCTCCATAAACTGCCAGAAACCGAAATCGCACTTTGCCTTTCGCGGTGCCCGCATCCGAGGGGCGGCCACCCTCGAACACGAAGACCATGAGCCAAACATCCTCGGGATTATGCCCCTGCCAGCCCTTTCTGTAACGAGACGCCTTCACTTCAATTCCGTCCGACCCCACATGCTGCGCCGAGTTCCCCTGATACTTACCTGCCGGAAGCAAGTCTGGGTGGCCGTTGCGATAGGTGTTCTTTGCAATTGTTGAACAGTGCTTTGGAAGATTGCTCGTGATAAATTCACCGACCATGCTGCTAAAGTTCGCCGGCATCAGCATGTCTTCCAGTCGAGCCATGTCCTTTCGGACAAGTTCCGTATCCACAGTCCGTAGAAAATCTGTGAATTCCACCATCGCTTGGAATATGTGTTCGACAGACACACCAAATGGAATGTCGGCCCCGAGGTTGAGGTTGTCAGGCGAGGGCCGCTCCGGGACACAATAAGTAAGGTCCGATTGTCTCTTGCGCATCATTCCTTCCTATCCAAGAGTGACAAGTTTGTACGGACCAAGAATGGCCGCCATGACTTGAAGAATCAAGAACAAAGTTCAGGGGTTACATCATCCTCCAACATAGATGCGAATACTCGCGCCGGGTACGCACGGAAACCGGGTGATACATCGCTCCACAAATGCCGGCGACTCGTCAGTTGCCGCCGCACACGCAGGCTTTGAATCCGTCAGCCGTTGCATGATCGAGGCTGCAGACATAGCCCTCCCACAGCGGTCCCAGCTGCATGGGGGCGTGGCCCTTGAAGAAATGCGTTTGATAAGCCTGGCTCTCGGCGCTCGCGCCGCCGGTGTCGGCACGGAAGCGTCCGATCAGATCGTCCAGAGCTTTGGCCGAAAAGCTGGCCTCGTGATAGGTCTCGCCGAAGTCGTACTCCTGCGCCCATGTGGTCCCGATGCCAGTCTTATTCGATGCCTCAAACACCGTGTAGTCCACCAGCATCGCCGTGGCCGGGGCCACCTTGCCCACGGTAAACGAAGGCGTGTTCCCATCCACGGGCGAGACCGAAGCGACCACTTTCATGGGAACTCCGGCGCCCTTGGTCCCCAGCAGATGCATTTCATCCATATGCGTATGGCCGAAAAGCGCAAGCCGAACTACATCCAGGTGGCTGGTGAGCGCGGTCGCCAAAGCGTCGGAGGATAGATACGTGTCCGCGCCCCCGCCCATGCACATCTTGATCCCCTTGGCCAGCGAATTCTTCAAATCCACTGTCGGCGGCACATGCCCCAGCACCCACACCCGTTCGCCCCGCTGGCGCGCGCCGTCCAGCTCCCTGGTCAACCAGGCAATCTGCTCCTGCGCTCCCGTGTGATCTTTTTCATCGGCCTCGCAGGTGGCGAAGGACGACATCATGTAGATATCGTCCAGCACCAGGAGCCGCGTGTGCTCCATGGGAGCAGCCATGGTCACGGCGTAGTACCCGGCCGACTCATAGGTGGCCAGAGCCCGCTTGCGCTCCGCCTCGCCGATCCCCACCAGCCCGTCGATGACCGCCCGCCCTGTGGCCTTCAGGTACGCATCATGCACATCCAAGCGGTTGTGATTGCATCTTGAATCGTTGTTGCCGAGGGCCAGGTACACCGGAATGCCCGGAAACATTGACTCTACCTGCCGCATCACAAACACAGTGGTCTTCTCAGCAAATGCAGCCGACACGGACTGGTCGTCCCCGGCGGCCTTATCGAGCTTCATGGCGGCACGATAGCGGCAGTCCAGGTCGTGCACCAGCAGATCGCCGCTCACCGTAACGAAGGGCGCATCGGGCGCCTGATTCTTTGCCGCCCGCAGGCTGCTGTTGAGCAGCGCGTAGGGCGCGTCCGTCGATTGCTTGCCTTTGCACGCACTTTGGACCGCGGCAAAGTCGGCCTGCTGCGTGGGCGAGTCGGGAGACTTGAGAATCGCCTCCCACTGCCGCAGCGGAGCCTTGACCAGCAACGGCACTTTGGCCGGATCGTGAAATGGATCCAGGTGCAGATCGCTGAGCATCACGGCCGGAACCGTGGCCGGCTGCGGAGCGGCGATTGCCTGAGCCAACGCGGGCAGCGAAAAAAGCCCCGACAGCCCCGAAAGAATCAGAACGCATCCAAGACCACCGCGCAAGCCGTGATAGAAGCTCATCAAATCTCCAGTCTTGGCTATATTACCGAACCAGCGCCCCGGCATTGTTGCAGGAACGTGACATAAACCCAATCGGGCCGGCAGGCGAGCGCGTATTATGGCCGGTATGAAGCTCGAAGCGAATCTCGACGCGATTCAGGCGGCACTCAGCCAGGCCGGCATGGACGGCTGGCTGTTTTATGACCATCATCACCGCGACCCGATCGGCGGGCGCATTCTAGGGCTGGATGAGAAGGCGCACGTCACGCGGCGCTGGTACTACTTTGTGCCGGCTCTCGGGGCGCCGCGCAAGCTGGTGCACCGCATTGAGCAGGGCCGGCTGGATTCGCTGCCTGGAGCCAAGGGTCAGTACTCGAGCTGGCAGGAACTGGCGGCGGGGTTGGAAGCGATGCTGTTCGACGCGCAGCGGATCGCGATGCAGTACTCGCCCAACAACGCGATTATGTACGTATCCATGGTCGACGCGGGGACGGTGGAGTTCTTGCGCGGCCTGGGCAAGGAGATTGTGAGTTCTGCCGACCTGGTGAGCCAGTTTGAGGCGGTGCTGAACGAAGAGCAGTTGGCCAGCCACGGCGTCGCCCAGCGGGCCATCGACAAGATTGTGGCCGAGGGTTGGCAGGAGATTGGACGCCGCTTGCGGCCAAGCGGTGGCGGCACGGGCTGGCTGACAGAATTCGATTTGGTGGTTTGGCTGAGCGAGGCGATGCGGCGCGAAGGGCTGGTATGGGAGAACGGGCCCAACGTCAGCGCCAACGCAAACAGCTCCGACTCGCACTATGAGCCGACGGCGGAGAAATCGGCAGCGATTTGCGAGGGCGATTTTGTGCTGATCGACATCTGGGGGCGGCTGGAGAAGCCGGGCAGCGTCTTCTACGACATTACCTGGACCGGGGTGGTGGGACGCGAGCCGACGGAGCGGGAGCAACTGGTTTTTGAGACGGTGCGGAACGCGCGGGACGCAGCTATTCTCAAGGTCGAGCAGGCGTTTGCGGAGCGCCGGGCGATTTGCGGGTATGAGGCCGACGATGCGGCTCGGGCGGTGATCCGGGCGGCTGGGTTCGGCGAATTCTTCACCCACAGGACGGGGCACAACATCGCGCAGGAGCTGCATGGCTCCGGCGCGCACCTTGACAATCTGGAGACGCACGACGTCCGGCTGTTGCTGCCCAACACCTGCTTCTCGGTCGAGCCGGGCATTTATCTGCCGGAGTTTGGCGTGCGCAGCGAGGTGAACATGCTGACAGCGCCGGGCAAGGCCTGGGTCACGGGACGGATTCAGCGGGAGCTGGTGCGGATATAGAGATCAGGAACATGAAACTCACGATAGGCCGTGAGAAGTACTCTCTGAGAATCTGTCCAGAAACTGTCTTTCTCAAGGCTGTTTTGAAAGGGCACGGCTTTAGCCGTGCCGCAAAACAGCCGGAGGACTTATGGGCTTTACAGGCTGCGGAAAAACTCGTCCGGGCGGTAGGCCAGGGATTTATCCCTGGCACAAAGGCAACAGAATCAGCGCCGGCTTTAGCCGCTGAGGTATGTCTTTTGCCAATATTGCCCGAGAACAGGCCTTTTTCCAAAGCCTCTTTAGCCCCTGAGCGACTGTCTGTTTTGTCAAGGGACAAGTGCGCAGTCGGCCGAAGCATCCCTGAGTTTTTTCAGGCATGGCGATCTTTCCGCCCGATGGGGTGTTCTCGACCGGGAGCGGGCTTTGGTCCCGCTCCCGGTGCTCATCGGTCCGGATGAGTCGCAGCCGGCTATTCCTTGGCGGGTTGGTCTCCACCAGAGCCCGCTTCCGCTTCACCGGTTGGCGCTATTATGCGGTTTCAGGATCGCGCCGTTCAAACCGCCGCTTCGGGCTGCGGAGTTGCCAGCCTTTGTCTGACTTCCCGGGCCTTGGCGTTGAGTCGCACCAGCAGCTTGTGAGCCAGCGCGATGCGGACAACTTTGGGTGGTTTGCCGGCGGCGCGAAGCCGCTGCTGAAAGGCGATGAAGTCGGGCTCATAACGGCCCACCACGCTGGCCACGATGAACAGAATTTCGCGCACCGCAGCGCGACCTCCACGCACGGCGCGCTTGCCTTGGTGCTTGCCCGAGTCGTTGGCCAGCGGGGCAACCCCGGCCAGCTTGGAGATGGTCTTGTTCGACAGCGTACCGATCTCCGGCATCTCCGCCATCAGCCTCGCTACCGTGCGATCGGCTACGCCCTTGATGGTGCGGAAGGCTTCATTGAGTTGCCGCCATAGCGGGTCTTTTTCCAGCAGCGCGGCGATACGCTGTTCGAGTTCGCGGATCTGGCGTGCCAGCACGGCCAGAAGCTTTTTGAACGAAGCCTGCACTGCGCGGTCGGTAACCAGCCGCTGCTGGTTGAGCTGGACGGCGCGCATTTCCGTCAACTGGCGCAGGCGCGTGACCAGCGCGCGCAGATGCTGCTGGCTCTCGGGGGCCAGGCACACCGGACGCGACTTCTTCACTTCGGCGTACCAGGCGATCATGCCGGCGTCGATGCGATCGGTCTTTTCCAGCGAGCCCATGCTCTGGGCAAACTGGCGCACCGCGCGCGGGTTCAGGATGGCCACTGGCAGGCCTTGCTCCGATAGCTGCGCAAATGCCTGCTGTTCGTAACCGCCGGTTGCTTCCATGGCCACCAACTCGACATGATGTGCGTGGCAGAAGGCGCTCAACGCGGAGATACCTTCGGGGTTATTAGCAAATGAACCGGCCGCGCCTTGCTGGCCGATGCGCGCTTCCAAAGATTTGGAAGCAACATCCACTCCACAAATGGTCTGTGTCACGGTAACCTGCCTTGTATGTTCGAATGAAATCGTGCGACTGTTCGGTCGTACGTGACTTGGGCAGCGGTCCCTGTGCTCAGAGACGGTCAATCGACCAGAGGGATGCCGGGAGCCGCCCGCCCGCGGGGGAGCCGATGCCTCGGCTCCCCCACTGCAACAGTTTCACCGAAACTGCTGCTAATTCAGAGATACAAGGGGTGCTTTCTTGTTCCATGTTCGACATCGCTCCAGAGTTTCCGGACAGTTTCTGAGGGATTACAACCAGCATCCCCTGAGCCATTTTTAAAACACGCTCTCAAGACCCACGCGCCAGGTAATCTCAGGAAGACTGACCACTGTTCACTGATCACTGACCACTGTCTTCTACACCCAGCCGCCATCCACAACGTAGCTCTGATTCGTGATCGCACTCGCGTCGTCCGCGGCCAGAAACAGCACCAGCCGCGCCACGTCTTCCGGCACAATGTCCCGCTTCAGCGCCTGGCTGGCCATGATCTCCGCCTTGTATTCAGGCGTGTACCAGAGCAGCTTCTGTCGCTCGGTAGCGATAGCGCCCGGCAGCACGGCGTTCACCCGGATGTTGTCTGGCCCCAACTCGTGAGCCAGCGTGCGCGTCAGCCCCACAATGGCCGCCTTGGCCGCAATGTAGAGCGGCACGCCGGTCGAAGGGATCATCCAGCAAATCGACGACATGTTAATGATTGACCCCCGGCCAACCCTGCGCATCGCCGGCAGCACCGCCTGAATCATGAAGAACTGCGGCCGCAGGTTGGTGGCCATCGAATGATCCCAATACTCCGGCGTCACTTCCTCAATCGTGTGCCTCTGATCGTTGGCCGCGTTGTTCACCAGCACATCCACCCCGCCCCACTTGGCCAGCACCTGCTCGACCGCACTCTTCAGCGCTGCAATATCCGTCAGGTCGCAATGAACATAGAGCGGTGCAGGGCAGCCATCCGCGGTCAACCCATCCACCAGCAGCTTCGCCGCCTCGTCCTGAATGTCGAAGAACGCCACGCGCGAGCCCTGCCAGGCAAAGGCTGTCACAATCGACTCGCCAATCCCCGTGGCGCCGCCGGTCACCAGCACCACCCGGCCCTCAAGGCTCGGATACCGCCCAAACTTCGCGTCGCTGTCTTGCATATCGATCTGCTCCCGGCCGCGCCCGCCGCGGCAACGGCAAATTGCAATCTAATTCCGCACTTAACGGTCGCACCCCACTATACAACCCTCATGTGAGGCACCGCGAAAGCCTATGAGTGCCTTACAATCCTCGACCATTCGAGTTTTGAAAGGGTACGAATTCACAGCCTGCGAAAAAACTTGATCTGGAGGGAAGCGGGTTTTCAATCCCCACACAAAGTCAACAGAATCAACGCTGCCTCTAGCAAAGGTCCCACTTCGGAACAAAGCCTGCGCCTACGTCGTATGTTGTAGACATGCGACTTGGATTGGCCCTGACTCTTCTCCTGGTTCCAGCATTTTTTGCAACTCCCCAAAGCCACGCGTCCGACCTTGCCTTGGTTGGTGCAAAGATTTATCTCTCCCCGTCTGAACCGCCCCTCGAAAGCGGCACAATCCTTGTCCACGACGGCCACATTCGATCGGTCGGACCGATTGCAGAGATCAAAGTCCCACGCGGGACAACCGTGATCGACTGCAAGGGTCTCGTTGTGACTGCCGGTTTCTGGAACAGCCACGTGCACATCCTTTTGCCCGGATTGCTTCATGCCGAAAATCTCTCCTCCGGGCAGATCGCCTCACAGCTTCAGCAGATGCTCACACGGTGGGGATTCACGACCGTCTTTGACATCGCCTCCGTGCTCCAGAACACCAATCTCATCCGCCATCGCATAGAGAGTGGCGAAGTGAAAGGCCCGCGGATTCTAACAGTCGGCGAGCCCTTCTGGGAGAAAGGTGGCACACCGATTTACGTCCAAGGATTTCTCGAAGCCAATCACATCAGCATTCTGGAAGTGGAATCAGAGGCGCAGGCCAGGGAGCGGGTACGCCAGCAAATCCGCGACGGAGCAGATGGCATCAAGATTTTCGCGAATTCCGTGGAGCGGGATGGCGTCTTGACCATGCCCTTGGACCTGGCCAAGGTGATCGTTTCCGAGGCGCACGGGGCTGGCAAGCCTGTTTTTGCGCATGTTTCCAATGACCAGGGAGTCGAGGTGGCGATCCAGAGCGGGGTCGATATCCTGGCCCACACCACTCCCGAGGATCTGTGGGGGCCATCCTACGCCCAACGCATGGTGGCAGCTCACATGGCTCTTACCCCGACGCTCACCCTCTGGGAAGTCGAAGCCAAAAAGGGCAATGCCTCACCCGCCGATATCGAGAAGTATATGAGTCGGGCAGCTAAGCAACTTGGGGCTTTCTATCAAGCAGGAGGACAAGTTCTCTTCGGCACCGACATTGGTTACATCGAGCAGTTCGACACTTCCGAAGAATTCAAATGGATGTCCCGCGCCGGAATGAGTTTCCAGGGAATTCTTGCTTCGCTCACCACCAACCCCGCCCAGCGCTTCGGCTACTCAACTCACAGCGGACGCATCGCGAAAGGATATGACGCCGATCTTGTGGTCCTGGGCGCCGACCCAGCTCAGAACACTTCAGCATTTTCACAAGTGCGCTACACGATCCGAGGCGGGGAGGTTATCTACATAGAGAAATGAGACACTGAAGAGCCCTGAAGCCCATTTGCAATTTTCGGTTGATCGAGCCCCCGTTCAAATCCTCGCAAAACGCCACCAAAACAGCCACAAATCCCACTTGCCGACACCGCCGGCCATTATCCCGCGATATGGGACGCCGTCTCCTTTCGTAGGCGCAAACTGATGTATAGGCCGTTTTTCCGAGCGACACCCCCCCCTTGGGTTTCCTCACTTCCATCCCGGCCTTTAAACTTGCAAGTGCATTCAATCCGGACCGCTCGCTACGTGGCTTGACGGTCCAAGCGTTCGAACTGGGCCGCTGTTTCGTAGGGAAAGTGTTCCCTCGAATCCAATCGGTCACGGTGAAAAGATCGACACAAGAACTGGGCTCAACAGAGAGGGATTCATGACGGTTGCTGCGCGTTATCCAGGCATACGTATTACTGCAAACGGAAATCAGCTCGTCTCGTACCATACTGAGACGCGGATCGCCGATGCCGGCGTGTTTTATCCCATCACCCCCTCCACCGAGGGCGGCGAGCTCTTCCAGCAAGCCTATGCCGAGGGACACCTCAATGTCTTTGGCCACAACACCATCGCCATTGAGACTGAAGGCGAACACGCGGCCCAGGGCGGCGCAATCGCCCACTCTGTCTGCGGCAAGCGCGTGGTCAACTTCACCTCCGGCCAGGGCGTGGTCTACGGCGTCGAGCAGTACTACCATGCTCCCGGCAAGGGTTCCACCATGGTGCTTGAAGTCGGCGCCCGCGCCCTCACCAAGCACGCCCTTAATGTGCACTGCGGCCACGACGACATTTATGGCGCGCTCGACACCGGCTGGATCATGCTCTTTGGCAAAGACGCGCAGCAGGCCGCCGACCAGGCCCTCATCCTCCGCCGCGTCACCGAGCTCTCCCTCACGCCCGGCATGAACATCATGGACGGCTTCCTCACCACCCATCTCGAGCGCACCTTCTACAAGCACGAGTCGGAGCTGATTCGCGAATACCTCGGCTCGCCCGAAGACATCATCGACTGCCCCACCGAGGCCCAGCGCGTCCTCTTCGGACCCACACGCCGCCGCGTTCCCAAGATGATGGACCTCACCAATCCCATCCTCCTCGGCCCCGTCCAAAATCAGGAACACTACATGCAGGGCATCATCGCGCGGAGAAACAACTTCGCCGAGCCCATTCTTCAATTCCTTGAAGACGCCTACAAGGATTTCGGCCAGCTCACCGGACGCCACTACGGCCTCATCAGCGAATACAAGACCCACGACGCCGACACGGTCTTTGTCTCGCTTGGCTCCGCCGCTGAAAACGTCGAAGCCGCCGTCGACTACCTCCGCCAAACCCGCGGCGTCACCGTCGGCTCCATCCACATCAATGTCATCCGTCCCTTCCCTGAAGCTGCCGTCATTGCGGCGCTCAAGGGCAAGAAAAACGTCATCATTCTGGAGCGCACCGACGAGGCTCTCTCCGGCGACAATCCGCTCGGCCGCGACATCCGCACCGCGCTCTCCAAGGCCATTCAATATGAGGGCCATCCGGCAGCCGAGGGTCTGCCCGCCCTGGCCATGAATGAAGTCCCCCACATCTATTCCGGCTCCTACGGCCTCGGCTCGCGCGACTTCCGCCCCGAGCACATCTTCGGCGCATACGAGTTCGCCACCGCCAACCGCGCCCGCCAGGACGGCAAGCGCGCGTCAGACGGCGTCTCGTTCTTCGTCCTCGGCATCGACCATCCCTACGCCGTCATCGGCGAAGAAACACCCTCCCTGCTCCCTGAGGGCGCGGTTGCCGTGCGCTTCCACTCCATCGGCGGCTGGGGCGCAATCACCACCGGCAAAAACCTCGGCGCCATCATCGGCGACCTCAACGATCTGCTCTACGAGCGCGACGGCCTCAAAGACGACCTCGGCAATCCCAAGGAAGTCATCCACGTCTCTGCCAACCCCAAGTACGGTTCCGAAAAAAAAGGCGCGCCCACCAGCTACTTCATGGTCGCCGCCAAAGACCGCATCCGCGTCAACTGCGACCTGCGCCACGTAACTGTCGTTCTCTGTTGCGACCCCAAGGCCTTCACCCACAGCAACCCGCTCGACGGCATGGCCGAAGGCGGCAGCCTGGTGTGGGAGTCGGATGAAGAGGGCGAGCAGGCCTGGGAGCGTCTGCCCCAGTGGGCGCGCAAACAGATCATCGACAAAAACATTCGCGTCTTCACGCTGCCCGGCTTCGCCATCGCCAAAAAAGCCACCGACCGCGGCGATCTGCAACTGCGCATGCAGGGCAACGCCTTCCTCGGCGCATTCTTCGCCGTCAGCAGCCTGCTCAACGAGTTCAGCATTACGCAGGAGCAGTATCGCGAGGTTGTCTACAACCAATATGTGAAGAAGTTCGGCAAGCTCGGCGAAGCCGTCGTGGCCTCCAACATGGAAGTCATGTCCCAGGGCTTCGATCAGGTCAAGGAAATCAAGATCGGCGCGCTTGCCGCTGCCGACCGCTCCAGCCTCCGTGGCGTCGCGCTGCTGCCCATTCTCGAGCTTGCCACCGCCGGCGGTTCCTGCGGCACAGGTTGCCGTTCCACAGCGATTCCCGCCGGCCAGGGTCCACGCACTCCCATCAGCCGCGTCGCCGACTTCGATGCCCAGTTCCGCTCCACCTACGGTTACAATCAGCCTTCCACGCCGCTCTCGGCCATGGGCGTCATCGCCGCTGCCACCGGCGACACAGCCTCCAAGTACGTTGCCCGCCGCGAGACCCCGCTCTTCATCCCCGAGAACTGCACCCAGTGCATGGAGTGCATCTCCGTATGCCCCGACACCGCCCTGCCCAACACTTCGCAGGACCTCAGCACCCTCCTCACCACCGCCGTCTCCTACTACATCGCCGACCCCGGCGACAGGACCACGCTCCTCCACGCGCTGCCCAAAATCGAGTCGCTCGCCCGCCAGCGCATGTTGGCCGAGATCAAGACCGGAACCCCGCTGCCCACCATCCTCCGCGAAGTCACAGACGGCATTGAAGGATTCTCAGCTCAGTCCAAGCAGCAGTTCTTTGACATCATCGCCAAAGTCCCCATGGCCTACCAGAAGGTCAACGCCATCTTCTCTTCGCCGGAGCGCAAGAATCCAGGCTCAGGCGGCGTCTTCTCCATTTTCGTCAGCGATCTCTGCAAAGGCTGCGCAGCCTGCGTCACCGCCTGCGGCGACCACAACGCCCTCCGCATGGTTGCCGAGACTGAAGAAGTGAATGCCGAGCACGAGACCGGCACCGGCTTCCTTGACCTGCTCCCCGACACTTCGCAAAAGTTCCTCGGCCTCTTCAACTCGGCCAACCCCGCCGACTCAAAGACCGCGACACTTCGTAATATGTTGATGGTCCGCACCAACTACGACGCTCTCGTCTCCGGCGACGGCGCCTGCGCCGGCTGCGGCGAAAAGAGCGTCCTCCGCTCCATCGCCGCCGTCACTGAGGCTTACATGCGCCCCGTCTTCCACGCCAAGAGCGACCGCTTCGTCATCAAGGCAGGCGAGCTTGAAAAAACCGGCGTCGCCCGGCTCGCAGCTCTCCAGGCCAGCAACCCCGCCGAATACGCACTGCTCCGCCAGGCCATTGCCCATCTCGTCCTCTCGCTCGGCGGAGAAGACATCCCCGACACCCAGGCCCGCATCGCCGCCCATGAAGCCGAGCACGGCCCCATCACCGACGCCGAGCTGGTCGAAGCCATCGCCGCCGTCCTGCTCACCGAGGCCTTCAACCACAAAAACCTGCAACCCATCGATGGCCGCCTCGCCAACGGCATGAGCGTCATGGCCATGGCCGCCCACACCGGCTGCAACACCGTCTACGGTTCCACCGCGCCCAACAATCCCCACCCCTACCCGTGGATGAACTCGCTCTTCCAGGACGGCGTCACCGTCGGCTGGCTCATGGGCGAGAGCTTCATCGTCGACCACGCCCGCCGCTCCGTAATCCCCGAGCGCCTCGCCGACATCCTCCTCACTCGTGAAACCAACGTCATCGACGACCAGGAGTATTACAACCTCAGCCACTTCACTGACGCCCTCATGACCGACCAGGAAATCGTCGAACTCCCCAAGGTTTGGTGCATCGGCGGCGACGGCGGCATGGGCGACATCGGCTACCAGAACATGTCCAAGGTCATCCTCCAGAACCGGCCCAACATCAAGGTCCTCATGCTCGACACCCAGGTGTACTCCAACACCGGCGGTCAGAACTCTGACTCCACCCCCATGCTCGGCGGCGGCGACATGAACACCTTCGGCGCAGCCACGCAGGGCAAAAACACTGAGAAGAAGACGGTAGCCGAAACCTTCCTCGCCGGCCACGGCTCGCCCTTCGTCGGCCAGGTCTCCATGGCCAACGCCCCCAAGCTCTACCGCTCCATTCTCGACGGCCTCGAGTATCGCGGAACCTCCTTCATCCAGGCCTTCACCACCTGCCAGCCCGAGCACGGCGTCGCCGACGATATGGCCCTCCACCAGGCCCAGCGCGTCCGCGACAGCCGCGGCGCGCCGGAGTTCGTCTTCAATCCCCGCCTCGGCGAAACCTATCAGGAAGCCCTCGACCTCAAGGGCAATCCGTCGATAGATTTGGATTGGTACGAGACCAAGTCCAAGACCACCGGCGAGCCCCAGCGCTACACGGTCGCCCACTGGTGCACCACTGAAGCCCGCTTCCGCAACCACCTCAAGAAGCTCAAGCCCGAGGCCGCCGCCAAGCTCATCCACTTAGACAACATGTTGGTCCGCATCACCCAGCAAGACGTCGTCTACCGCCGCTATCTCGATCCCAAGCACCGCGCCTTCATCCCCGACTTCGGCGTCTACATCACCGTCGAAGACGCCGGCAAGACGACCTTCTACGCCCTAAGCCGCCAGTTGGTAATGTTCTGCGTAGAACGCCGCAAAGCCTGGCGCATGTTGCAATCGAAGGCGGGCATCGTCAACAAGGAGTACCAGGCCCAGAAAGCAATCCTCGCCGACGTAGACTCCGGCAAACTGCCCTTGGAGGAGTTCCTAACCCACGCCCGCGAAATCCTGAACGAGCGAGTAACCGGCGGCGTGTTAGCCAAAGCATAAGGGCGTCATCCTCGCACCACGCTTTGGCTTTGAAAGGGCACGGCTTCAGCCGTGCCACAAATGCCATTAACAATTCAATGAACGCACGAACGCGGACCGCAAGGTCCGCGTTCGTGCGTTTGAAGAGACACTTCTGTTATGCAGCTTTGCTTTCCTGTTTATGAAGCTCGTTCACGATTTCCGCCACAACATTGAAGCTGTGCAGATCGGAATAGGTGAACATAACGTTGTTGTAGATCGTTCCATCTGGCCTGTTGTTTGCCTGGATCGTCTGAGGGTTAAACTGCAATTTGGTGCCGTGTTTGGCCTTAAATGCCCAAACAAGTTCCATTTCCTGATCTGTGACACCGCTAAGGGCGATATTCCCGTTGATCGCTACCATGCTGATTATCCTTTGAGGCTGAGCCCCGATTCGACTACAATGTCGAAGAGGTAGGGAGTCTCCCGCCACGCTGACACGTGGCTCGCGGTACCCTGCGATGCCTCTTCAAAATCGCCTCCCGTCGCAAGCCGGTGGGCGGACAGAATCCGGTACTCACCACGGCTCGAATCGCGTCCCCGCCAAGAGATTAGCGATTCGAGCCTTTCTGTTTCGGCCCGCCGCCACGGCAAGCGTGATGACGGCAGGCTATGGCTCTTTTCATGATGGCGGACCTTCCTCTCCAACAACCGCGGAATCGATGATAAACTCAAGCCCCTTCAGGAAGCCCTTCAGCCTTTTTGCGTCCCTCGCATTGATCCCGAACGGAATGCTGAACTCCGCCACCCGCCCGTCCGACAGCTCGAAGCGGGTGTTGTTTCCGCTTGCGCTGACGGGAGAAATCTGCGTCCCTGCGGAGGCCGGAACCGCCCTGGACGAGATGTCGAAAATCTGCGGCGAGGCCGGCAGTGCCACGGAGACCTCTGGAATTTCTCCTCGCGATCCCTGCCGTTCCATTTCAGACAACGGTGCCTCGAGGATTTGAACCTTTCCGTCGGCTCGATTGAAAAGCAGACCCGCCGCCTTTGCCGCATCCTTAAACGCCTTTACCCAGTCTGCGGAAAGCTCTCGCGGGATGCTAATGTCCTGTTCAAGAATGTTCCTGAGAAACTCGTCCGCAGGAAGCAATTTCCCTTTGTGACGCTCGAAGAGCTTGGCAAACGTGGGGACACCCAGGAACGAGGCCCTCTTTGCCAACCGATCAGAGTCCTCACTAACCGGCGCAACAATCGCGCTGCCTTGGTCCGTCAGCGTGACCGTACCGTTCTGTTCAGCAACGAGGCCGTACAGCTTCAAAGCCCCGATTTTTTTTACGAAATTACTGCTGCTCGACGAATTCCCGGTCAATCGAGACATCAAGTCGTACGACGCCTGCCCTCCGCCCTGCTCGTAAATCAGGCGGGCCAGATCGAAACCTTCGGCCAGCCCCAGGTATGGGGGGAAGCTTCCGCGCTTCATCCTCTCCGGCTTGCTCTCAGGAACTTGTGTTGTCATTTGCCTCTCCTGCTGATTAAACTGTACAGCGTTTAGCAGAATAAAACAACCGCGAAGCACAAAATTGGTTAGCTCATTAGTAACAACTTCTTTTTCTTATATATGCTATAACTTTCGGACGTGTTTTCCACAGACATTGGAATGACCTTAGACGGTTACTGTGTGGAAAACCTGTCTGGAACTCACAACCTGCCGGGTGCCCCAGGTCTCGCCTTTGAGACCCTGGATAGCATTGCAGCCCCAAAACACTGAAGCCAGCCCCGAAAGGCTGGCTTCGCTTCCTGCCCACCAAGGGGAAGGGGGGATCTTCAATTCATCCTATCGGAGCTTCATGCCACCGCCAGCACTTCATCGCGAACCAGACGCAACCGGATCGAAGCCGGCGGAGTGGAATCGAAATAGAACGCCTGCACCGCTTCCTTCACGTTCGCGCGCAACTCGTCCCAATTGTCTGCCTGCGTGAAGATGCTCTCACCAATGGCCTCGGCGGTGTAACCACCATCGGACTCCTGCGCAACTTCAAATACGATCTCATTCATACCGATTGCGCCTCCACATAGGCCTTCGGCGGCAACGCCTATACCCAAAATACCACCAAACCCCGCGAGACCCGATCGGCAGTCTGTTGACTCGCCAAACAGCGCAGCCTACCATGAAACCAGCCGCGGAGGCGAAAATGACCGTAGACTGGTCGGAATGCGATCTGGTTGAAAGTGTTGCCGGGAAGGTAGGCGGAAAGCCTGTCGTCAAGGGCACGCGCATCCCTGCCGACACGATTCTCACCGACGAAGAGCTCGGCGCGACGGTCGAGGAGACGCACGAGAGCTTCCCAAGCCTCTCACTCGACACGATCCGTAGCATCAGGGCATACGGTCATTCCCACACGCCCCTGCTACAGCCTTGAGAGTCCTGCTCGACGAGAACATGCCCCACCAATTGTCGGGTGCCCATCCTTCGCTTTTTTCTAGCGAAGGGTGGGAGACGACTCCAATAGACCGCCTCGGTCGGGATTCAGAATTATTCGCTGTTAAGGTTATGCAAAATTCTGTATACTGTCTCCGTGGAAAGCCCCGCAAGGCCCATCGAGTTCCGAGGCAGCTCTTTGCAGGATCTGTCCAGGTTCCCTGCGGCGGCTCGGCGCAAAGCGGGCTTTCAACTGTTTCTGGTGCAGCAAGGCGAAGATCCCGACGACTGGAAGCCGATGTCCGACGTCGGTCCCGGCGTCAAGGAGATCAGGATTCGCGAGAAGGACGGAGCGTTTCGCGTGTTCTATGTGGCTACATTCCAGCGTGCCATCTTCGTCCTGCATTGCTTTCAGAAGAAGACGCAACAGACAAGTGCCGGCGACAAGGAGCTGGCCAAGCGCCGTTACAAAGAACTGATACGGGAGATGAAGCGATGAGACAGGTACGCTACAACAACGTATGGGACGCCCTCGAACCCAATCCCGTCAAAGCGGAGAATCTCAAGCTCCGCTCCTCGCTCATGCTGGCCTTGACGCGCCATATCAAGACCAAAGGCTTGACCCAGGCCCAGGCCGCAAAGGTTTTCGGCGTAACCCAGCCGCGCATCTCCAACCTCATCCACGGCAAAATCGACCTCTTCGGTCTGGACATGCTGGTCAAGATGGCCACCGCCGGCGGCCTGCGCGTCACCCTTCGGGTCGACAAAGCGGCATGACTGACTGCACCTGATCATTTGTTGCATGCGAGATTGGAGAGAATCAAACCATGACCGACAAAGTCGCCGCCGCCGAGAAGATCGCCTCCATGCAAACCGAAGAGTTCTTTCTCACCCGCCGCAATCGCGCCGACAGCGAAGCCTTTCGCCGCATCCTCAATCGCCGGGGCGGTGAACCCCCAACCCCAGAAGATGCGTGGGACAGCCCCGATTCCCAATAGCCCATCGGTGACGCTCCGCCGAAGGCGTCTGCCCCACTGCGGATGGTTTGCAGAGTTTTACCCCAACTAGGCGCACAATCACTTCATGCCCTGTCTCTGTCCGAATACCCCGCGCGTTCCCTCACATCGCCGCCCAGCCCGCCAAAATGTTTACTAGAAAAATAACCCCCCCACCCCCTACCCCCCCAGGCGCACGTCAGATGCCAAACTGCCGCAGAGGGTGGTCCAGGTTGCGTGTACGGCTGGCAAACCCGTGAGATCTCGGCTGAAACAACCCAAATTCACCCCAAAAACACGGAAGCCAGCC
>Ga0224558_1000481_pt1 | contig 46320 bp, 35 predicted proteins | sample 714S32024metaG_FD_180682 | JGI IMG/M metagenome (GOLD analysis project Ga0224558, IMG submission 180682) | Peat soil microbial communities from Stordalen Mire, Sweden - 717 S3 20-24 | ecosystem: Environmental > Terrestrial > Soil > Wetlands > Peat | place: Sweden: Norrbotten County, Stordalen... | reverse complement strand
CCGTGTAGTCGGATTCCACCCGGTTCTTGGAAAGCTCCTTGAAAAGGGGTTCCCTTGCTGCCGGATCGGCAACGCCGACACGGGCGACAAGCTGGTAGATGCCGTCCTTGACCAAGGCTCCCATGATCGAGACGACCTGGCCGGTCTGCTCTTCCGTGCCTTCGACGTAGCCGACGATGGCGAGATCCAAGTTGAACAGCGGTTTGATCTTGTATGCGGTCTGCGTGGTCATCTCGTGGTAGACGATGCCTTCCTGGCCCTTTTCCACCTGCTCCTTGTAGAAGGCGTTCAGCTCCTGGAGGTTGCTGATTTCCTTGAACACAGGGATGAATGCCAGCGTCGTCGTCGGCAGCGTCTGCAGCACCTTGACTCGCTCCGCGTAGTCCTGGGGCTGGATGTCCTTCTTGTCGAGCAAAATCACGTCGAAGATCACGAACTGGAGGTTGCGGAGGTCCTCGACTTTCTGGGGCGAGTGGATGGCTCGGATCACGTCGTAGCTGTGAGACCGGTTCGCGACCGTCGAGAGTTCGCCCACCAGAAGGGCGCTGGTGTGCCCCGCCTTTTCCAGGGCCGCGGCGAGTTCCCCGGCAGCCGGCAGCCCCACTTCGACGCCGAACGTGTTGTGGAAAACGAATGGCTGCTGACCTTGCTCCCAGTAAAAGAATCCGGCGATGCCGTCGTGCTTGCAGGCAGCGACGCCGCGGCTGACTTGAAGATCCGAGATCACGTTCGCCTGTTTGTAGCGAAAGGCCTTGAGGAATCTTTCGTGGTGGCGCGCCGCGAGGTGCTGCAGCGTCTGGTGATTGAGAGCATGGGACCGTGCCACTTGGTAGCCCGGGAGCTTGGTCTTCAATTGGGCAGTCTTAATGAACGGGTTCATCGCTTTTGTGTTTGGCGGCTTTCTTCAGGGCAAGATCGCCGAGGACCACTTGAGCGCTCCCAGCACTTGAGCGCGTTTGACGATTTGCTCCATCTTGCAGGCGTAGAGTGCGGCTGTGGAAAAGGCATTGGCCTCAAGCAGGCCGAAGCGTCCATCTGGACTTTGGGCAATATCCAGGACGAACATCGGGCCGAGCTTAAGCCCCGAATCCAGTATTCTTTTGCAAAGTTCCATGGCTCCGGAAGGCGCGGCGGGAATATGCGTGGTATTGCCCTGATACAGGTAAGTCGTGTAAGCGACTACTTGTCCGGCGTGGTCTGCCACGATCCTCCACTCGCCTTGAATTCTTTGAGGGGGAGCGATGATGACGAGATCCTCCGGTTTGGCGTTGCACGCGGCGGGGTTTTTCCAAAAGGCGTCAAACTCCTCCAGGTCCAGCAGTTTTCCAGTGAAGGTTTTCAGCCCGGAACTCGGCCGAACGAACACTTTGGTGTCATTTGCGAGCCACCGGTACACCTCCCATTTTTGGCGGATCAGCTCGCTGACGGAAAGCATGATGTACGTCGAGTTGAACAGGAACTCTCCGACTCTTGGCAGGTAGCTGGTGCACTCGAACGCGGCGGCGTCGAGCCAGACGGAAATATCAGGCCGCTGTGCCTGTATCTCTGCCGCCTTCTGCATGGAGCCGTGAAACAAAGCGGGCCCCTTGGGCAAATCCACTGCGGCAATGTCCCTCGTTGGCGTGATGACGGTGACTTCGTCTCCGGCGTCTCGCGCGGCGGCGATCAGCGCATCGTCGCCGTTTTCGGGATGAACTTGTTCGATAACCCACCGCATATCAGTGAAGGGCGTGGTTCAGGTGGATCAGCAGGTCGCGCACCTGCGGGACTGCCTTGTAACGTGAAGCAATGACGTAAGCCGCGGCGATCATCAGGTGCGGGCCGAACGGCAGCCGGCGGTCTTTGCGGCGGAGGTAGAGTCCGTGCGCGGTCCCCGTGCAGGAGGCAAAGAAAAGCATCTCAAGCAGCCCCCAGTTGACACCGACCAACATGCCCAGTGAGGCCATCAGTCGGATGTCGCCAGCGCCCATGGCGCTCCGGCAGAGGTGGAGGCGGTCGGCGCTGATCTCGATGCCCTTCGAAAGGTCGATCTTCCGCCCGTTTACCTGCACCTCTTCGTCGTAGATGATCACGGAGCCCTCGCCGTGTTCCGCCAGGTCCGGGGGACCGTCGGGCTGGCCGCCATCACCAACTTGATCTTGCAGGGCGTGGGTGGACTTGACGGCCACCAGGGAGGCTGGCTGTTCGCTCAAAACCTTGACGTTTCCTCTGGGGATCACCTTGCTGTGTAAGAAGTCAGGCCACTTCGTGACGAACTCCTCGCCGTTCGGGTAGGTGCTCTTGATGCCATCCTTGTCAATAATCATCCTCCCGCCAAACTCCTCGGTGCGACAGAGGAACATCTGTCCAACACTCTTGATGATGAACAAAAGGCTGATTCCGGCCAAACCCCCGAGGAGCAGCATAATCTTGCTGCCGAGGTTGTTTGGCGCTCCCGGAAACACGGCTCCGGGCGCCGCAACGATCAAGGCGAAGGCCAGCGGCAGCGCACCGTTCAGTGTCACGTCTGGGAGGATAAAGTGCCGGTGGTCAAAAATGGCGCCCAAGGCGTACAGAGTGATCAGGGCGCCCAGAAGGCACGCGGGCAGCGGGGCGCCGACTATGAACTGGCATCCGACGAATACGGCGGCGGCCAGGAGTTCGATTGCCGGGTAATGCAGGCTGACCGGGCCTCTGCAGTTGAAGCATTTTCCGCCGGTGAAGACCCATCCCAGGATCGGGATATTGTAGTAAAAAGGGATCTCCTTCTTGCAGTTTGGGCAGTGGGATGGCGGGTGGCTGAGGGAAATATGGCTGGATTCTCGGTAGAATGCCGCGTTGAGGAAGGATCCCCAGCAGGCGCCGATGGCGCCGGTGATGATGGTATAAAACGTTTGCGGTGTCATAGTGATTGATTGGTTGAAACAGGTGCTGGTTGATCTCCTGAAACTTATTACCGCCGCCGACCGCTTCGATGATCATCGGGCGCGACGACGTGCCGAGGCGGACGATTTCTCCATTGGCCGGGAAGCAGCATTATCCAGATTGTTCAGGCGATGGCGAGTTCCTGGGGCTCTGCCAGGGGTTCTTGGAATGCTTCGAATGGGGCGAACCAGTTGTCGTACTGCTTCAAGAAGGAACTCATTGTAAGATCCTCGAGGATCTGCCGGAAGGCTGCCTTGTCCGGTGCCGGCTGCGGAATGTCTCCAGCGATGGCGAGGCTCAGTTGGCGGCTCGTGCGCAGATCCGTGAGCTGGAGGTTGACGAGCGCCCTTCGCCAGTCCGCGGTAACCTGCTTGCCTTCGGCTGCCTTGGTCGCTTGGTCGATTTTGGCGAGGGCTTCGATTTTCTCGGGGTTTGAGATCCACATGGGCAGCTTCTCGTAGTACTTGGCAAGGGTGATCTCCCCCACCCCTCCGACAGACTTTATTCCGTCGACGCTGTCGCCTGTGACGGCCAAATAGACCGCGAAATCGGGTCCGGCGATGTCGGCCCTCGTAGGGAAGTTGTAGTCGGTGCGAATGTGCCGGGCCAGGCCCTGGTGTCCCAGCAGGAGCTTCTTCTGTGGATTGTAGTAGAACACCTCGCTGTTGAGCTTGTCCTTGGCAGGCTGCCCCACAAGCTGGAGCAAGTCCTTGTCGTATGAGACCACGACCGCATTGCCATCGAGGACGAGCGCCGCCTTGGAAATGAGGTCCTCTGCCTCCATTCCTGGGAACTCCTCCTTGGCGCCGATCACTGGTATGCCCATGAGGGGGAGGCACTGTGCCAGACGGGCCAGCTGCTGGCCCAGATAGGCAGACCCGCTCTTTTTCTTGTAAGTATCCAGCAGTTGCTGGCGAAAGCCGTTCTGAGAGGAATCAGCAAAGGCGATGATGCGGGCCGGCTTCAGCTTGGCCAGGGTGCTCAACTGGTTGAAGGCCCCGACCAACCCCCAGGTGGGCTCTCCGGTCTTCTTCGATGTGATGGTGCGCGGATCCAGCCCATGCGGGCCCGGCGTATAGGCCAGCCGGTGGATGAAGCCTGTGAGGTCAACGAGGCATGTGCTGGACGGTGGGAGGGTTGGATTTGCCAGTTTCATTATTCGCCGTTGGTTGTCTTTGTGCGGAGCAATTTGGAGTGGCACGATTGCTCCTCTCCGTAATTATACGGCGAGCCACTGCAGGTGCCGGCGGATTTATGAACCTTCTTCTGGCTCAGGTTAATCCTCTCCGGCGTCTTCGATCTCGGCAATTTCGACCGGCGTCATGTTCAGCTCGATGACGTTCTCCGGCACCCCTGATGCCTTGGCGGCCTGCTTCAGTTGCTGTATCTTTGCTGTGGCCGCGGCGCATGCTTGGGCGACGTCGTCAACCCCGAAGTAATACATGGAGTGAATCTGGCGCTGGAGCTGGGCGTTCCACTTGTCGGCGGGATCGGGGGTAATGCGGCGCAGCTTTTCGGCCGTCTCCTGCAGTTCCTTTAAGAGCGCGCGCTGGTTGGTGTCAGGTACGAACCCCGAAAACTGGGGCTCATCGTCGGCGCCGGCCGCGGCGCCGGCCGCTGGCGTCACAGGCGAGGTTGTTTCGGCCTGGAGCGGGTTATCGCCCTCCGCCCCGCCCTTGATCTCAAGATCGGTCGAAGGATCCTCGAGGTCGTTGAGGTACCACGCCCCCTCCACCAGAAGGAAGTTCTGGATGGCATTCACGTACTCGGCCGCCAGTCCCGTGATGGAGTTCCCCTCGTAGGTAAATGCGGTGGCGATGTGCTCGTGCAGAGAGTCGTAGAGCGCCTCAAGGTCTTCGCGGGTCCGCGTGTCGACGGATACGTAGGGCTCGGTGATGGTGTCGATGAGTTGCCCCTTCTGGTTGAAGCGGTAAACCTTTTCGCCGGTGTTGACTTTTACTTGCATGGTGTTTTGTTTCTTTATTTTAGTGTGGCCAGGTTCTCTTTGAGCCCGTTTATTCGGTTGATTGCGGCGCCCAGTTCCTTGTGGGCGACAAGTGTCGGGATGACGTGCGGTGAGAAGGCCTGCATTCGTTTGAAGAAAACAGCAGCGTGGGAAGGCTCAATCTCTGGCAGCGCCTGCAGAATGGCGAGGATCGAGGCCCTGGTTTCCCGGGTCTGATCCTCCCCCATGTCGGCGCGCGCGTTCTTTTTGTCCTCCTCGAAGGACTGCACCATCCGGCGCACCTTGGGTGTCGTCGGCTTGTTGTCGTCAAGCCCGCGGGCCGCCTCCTCTTGGATGTAATTCAAAATGTTCTTGTTGTTCGAATCGCGAAAGGTCACCGCGTCATAGCCGACGGAGCCGCACAGGTGGTGCTCCAATATTCTCCACATGTCGGTATTTGGCTTCAATTCAGCCAGCGACTGTTCCAAGTAGGCGTGTAAAACAGTGTTGGCATAATCCCAGGTGCGGGGGGTTGCGTAGGGCTGCACCTGCTTGACCATTTCATCTGTGAAGTAGCAAAGCCGCTCGGGATTGTTACTGATGAAAGCGCGGATGCCGCCGTGGATGTGCTTGCCCCAGGCGAGCCATTCTTTGTTGTCGTACACAATCTCGTGCAGGTTGACGCGCGAAATAATGGGGCTGGGAATGGGTTGCACCGCTTCCGAGTCTTTGGGACGGTTGCCCGCCAGAACAATCCGGTTGTTCTTGGGGAACTGGTATGACCCGGTGATGCATCGCTTTTGAGTCGCTTGGAATATGGGCACCTGCGTGGAGGGCGAAACGGTGTTGAATTCGTCGAAGAAGAATATCCAGAGATCCGGGTCGTCCGTGGCGGGGAACTCGAAGTTGTGCGCGTAGTAGGTGACGTAGCCGGAAGTGTTCTCTTTGACCCGGGATGGATGCATCTTGCGCATGTCGTCCAGGGATACGACACGGGGTATGCCTTTGAGCTCGCTGGCGTCATAGCAGGAAAGGGGGATCACGCAGAGGTGAGCCTTGATCTCCTGTGCCACCTCCTCGACCAGCGCTGTCTTTCCGATGCCCGGCGGCCCGATAAAGCAAGTTGCGAGATCACATTCGGCTGACATGTTCTTCAGCAGTATCTTGCGAGCATCCGAATACCTGATGGCTCTTTCCGGGAAGCGAGGGAGGGCGAGGTTGATCTGTGCCATAAATTTATGTCCCTTACGAACGCAGCGGCATGTTGAGGTACAGGTAGCTGTTCCCGTTGAACACGATCGGCCTGGCTTCCCCTTCTAAGTCGAAGGACACGTTGTCATCGCTCATCTCTTCCAGCGCCTGCGCGATGTACTTTGGCGAGAAAGCTGCCGTCAGGGGCTTGCCGCTGAATTCAACGGGCAGCCTCTCCACCAGGAGGCAGGCGCTTGAGCCGCCAGATGCATTCGCCCCGCGCGCCTCAATTTCCAGGCTGCTGCCGTGGAACTTGAGGAGGACCCTGCCCTCGGCGTCGACAATCGAGATGGCTCGCTTCAGCGCCAGCAGGAAACCCATCCGGTTGATGGAGTTCGCGTGATTGAGGTTCGGGATCAGGCCCTGGCACTCCGGATACTTCCCTTCGACTTGGCTGAAGTGGAGGAAGTAGTTGTCCTGGCCCGGGGTCTCAAAGCAGAGGCTGACGCGCTTCTCGCCGATGGTGATGGCAAGGTCCACCTCGTGGATCAGGTGGTCCGCGAGCACCCTGGCGACATTGTTTGGAATGAGAAATCGAGCCTTGTCCGGTTCGGCGGGGAGGCTGACCGGATCGAAGGTGTACTTGGCCAGCCGCCGCGCGTCCGTCGCGATCACCTGGCACTTGCCTTCTTCGGAGAAGAAGAGGAGGCACCCGTTGAGGATGTACCGGTCTGTGTTCTGCTCCGCAGCAAATGACGTAAGCCGCAGCGCCTCCCTGAGGTCTGCCTGCTTGATCTTGAAGCTGTCGCCCTTCTCGGGCGGAGGCTCGGGAAACTCCTGGTCATCCAACGTGGGCAGCTCGAGCTGAATGCTCCCGGTGGTGACGTCGAGCCGCCTGCTTTGCGGGTCCAGCTTGGCCGAAATTTCCTCGCCGCTGAGTGTCTTGACGAAATCCAGGAACTGCTTTGCCGGGACTACCGCCACGCCATCCTCGGTCACGTCCACCGCGCAGGTGTAGTGGATCAGGTTGTGAAGGTTGGTCGTTGTGAGGGTCAGGCGCCCGTCCTTGGTGGACATCTTCACATGGGTGGCGGCCGGCAGCGTCGTGCGCGCAGGCAAGACCGCCTCAACTATTTGGAGGGCCTGCTTTAACCTCTTGGCTGTGGTGGTAAATTGCATTGGTGATCTTTGTTTGGCGTGTTATGCCTTCTCTGCGGGGAACAAAGTCAGGGTCGTGCCCCTCATCTCGGCGACCGCCTGCTTGAGGGTGTTGAGCTTGCTCCGCACCTTGACCTTTTTCTCGATCGGCGCCAGGCCCAGCGGGAGAAGCAGAATGTCGCCTTCCACCAGGAATTGAATGGCCGGGATCGCCAGCTGTGCGATGGTCTTGGCCGGCGCTTCCTTCGGAGACTGCGGCGCCGCGGGTGGCTGGAATTCTGCGGCCGGAGCTGTTGCGGCTGGCTTCTCCTCTGCCACCTCCGCCTGCTTCAGGTGCTCCTGCAGGTTCTTGTTGACCACGATGATGGCCTTGCGCTTCTCCGCCTGCTCGATCTCGTGCTCCCGGGCGGCAAACTCGGCGTGGTAGTCCATGCTGGCTGGCTTGTGGTCCGCCAGCAGCGTCTGCATGAGCTCCATTTCGCGCATCTTCTGGTTTTCAGCAATCTCGACCAGCTGCTCGTTGGTGCGCTGCGTGACGTTGCCGCTGACCAGCTCCACGTTCGCGTTGTTGCGGCGGAGTGCCATCTGGAGCATGGCCTCATCGATGCTGGTGGCCGACGGGTGGTGGGTGACCAGGTAGACGATGTCCACGCAGCCGGCCTGCTGCTTCGGCCGGGCGATGCGGCCTTCCAGCTGCTGCAGGGGATAAAACACGTACTCCGCCTCCACGACGATGATGGCGGATGCCTTGACCAGGTTGTTGAGTGACTCGTTGATTAGCGGGGTGCGCGTGAGCAGGATGGGTTTGGGTGATTTGACAAAATTCTCGTCCAACCACTCCCGCCTCTTGTGGGGTTGCGCCGGCCTCTTCTCGTCCAGCTTGACGAAGTCGAGCCCCTCCTGCTCGAAAATCTCGATCAGCCGCTCGAATGTCTTCTGCTGCTTGCAGACCACGATGAGGCTGCGCCCGTCGGAGATGTATTCCCGGATGAGCGGCATGAGGCGGCCCAGTTTGGTGCTGAGGGCGATTGTCTGGAGCTGGTTGATCCGCGTGAACCAGTCCGCGCGCTGCTGCAGGCTGAAGACGACCGGCCTGTTGACGTAAGAGTTCTTGAGCTCGTCCAGCTTGGCGTCGTAGTCTGCCAACGCCTGGCCATCGAGCGGGATCGACAGGAAGTGACGCTTCACATCTGGAATGCGCAGCCCCATGTTCTTGTTTGTGGCATGGAGCTGGGCCTGGTGGAGGAAGCGCCACAGCTTGGGTGCATTGGCGGGTTCGGGCATCTCCTGCTTCTGATGCTTGGCGGAGATCTTCTTGCCAGACGAGTTGTGGACTATCTCCCGCGTGATGCGGTAGGTCACATGCTGATCGACAAACTCCCCCTGGTGCTCATGCGCGTAGGGGAACTCCGGAGCGCGGTATCCCCACAGCAGCGTGAATATCTGCCACATCTCCGCCGGCGTGCGTCGCAGAAGCGTGCCTGACAGCAGGTAGGTGCGCTGGGTGTGGATGGATCTCACCGCCTCGTAGACCATGGACTCGCCCGTCAGCGTGTGGGCCTCGTCGCATATCTTGGTGTCGAAGATGTTCTTAAGCAGGCGGTAGGCAGGAAACTGGAGCGCGCTGCAGAACATCTTGTTCAGCTTCTTGCCGCTCTCGTGTGACTTCTCCTCTTCGCCGAGGGCCTCCAGCAGCTCGGCGACATCCTCCGTCACCTCTTGCTCGATCTCGTGGATGCGGCGATAGCTGCGGGCCAGGTAGCCGCAGACGCGGCAGTGTCCGTGGCGGGAAAACGTGCCAAACTCGCGCAGGCCAACTTCGATCTTGCCCCGCTTCACGTAATCGACGATCTGCTCCCGGATAGCTTTGCGCGTGCCTGCGCTGGTCTCGATCCAGCGCTTCTTTTTGGCGACATTGAAGAGCCGGTGCGCCGCAGCTTCCATGCACCGGGGGCACTCCTGGACGTGCTGGTGGAACCGGAACGGGATGCGCTTCACGTTCCCGGTGATTATTCCGTCCGCGCGCAGCTTCATGATCTGCTCCTTGATCTGCTTTTCCGCGTTTTCACGGGTGCACAGGAGGGAGTGGATCCGTTCTGCCGGGGCGCCGGAGGTGCCTGCGTTCGGGGTGCTGCCTTGGAGAGACTCCGCGACGTCGACAATGTAGGGATCAAAAGTCTGGTTGGCCAAGCCTCCGATCGTCAGGAATTCCTGGCTGATGACATAGAACTTCGGTTCGACCTTAAAGACAGGCGGCGGCCTGTTTGCAGATTTCGCAGCCTGGAGGGCCCTCTTGCGCGCCGCGTCTTCCTGGCGTGTCTCCTCCATCAGGTTCCGGATGCAGTTTGCGCTGTGGATGTGGGTGACATGGAGGCCGAGCTCGTCCTGCATCTCCTTCATGATCTCCCCAAGTATCTTGGACTTGGCGATGAAGGCGATGCGCTTGCCGCCGGCCGCGATGGCTGCATACGCGGCAATTCGGGTCTTGCCGGAGCCGACGTTGTGAGTGAAAACCACCCCGCGCTTGAGCGATGCCAGCCCCGCATGCAGCATCTGCACCTGCGTGAGCTGGGCTCCCATCTGGCGGAGCACGGTGATGCGCTCCTTCAGCTTCTCAGGATAGGCTTCTGACAGCGTTTTGACTTCCGGTGGCGGGAAAACCTCCAGAACACTGGGCAGGTTGGCGTCTTTGCTGGTGACGTGCAGCCGCCTGCTCTGCTGGGCCTTCAGGCGGCCTCGCAACTCGTCAGCCGCGTTGTTGTTCCCCATGGTTGAGGCCTGCTGAATCCTGCGGGCGAGGTCGTATTCCTCGGCGGTGACGACCTTGAGGTTGGCTCGGTTCTGGGAGTTGTACCCCTGAATCTCCCCGGGCTTCATCTCGCTGGTCAGCGACAGCGCCGTGTAGGTGCAGTGCAGCGACATCAGCCGGGACGTCTGATCGTTGGTGGTGGCATCCAACAGCTTCTGCTCGGGTATTTCGATTACCTCGCTGTGCTGCACCGGGTAGACGTAGTAGTCCTTGCCCTCGACAAAAACGGGGATCTTCTTCTTGTTCAGTGTGATGAAGAAGCTCTTCGCGGCCGTGTAGTATCCAGGCTTGTAGTAGGCGAGCAGTTGATCGCCGGTCGGCTTGATCATGGGTACCGTTTGGCGCCGGTAGTTCTCCGCATGGGCTTCCACCCGGCGCCGGCTTTCTTCGGTGTTGGGGAACTGCAGGCCCAGGCTTTCGTAGAACTTGACGGTTTCGTCGTAACCGATGGCGGCGGCAAACAGGGGGTTCGTGGCTGCCTCGTGAATGGAGGTGTGCCGCATCTCCACCGGGTTGTAGATGGCAGCCTCGGGGATCAGCTTCAGGGAGAAGGCCATGAGGTCGGTCATCTGCGGCACTCCCCCATTGGGCACCTTGACCTGCTGGTGATCGGCGATGTTGAAGCTTGTGTCAAGGTACTGCACCGGGATCAGCCCGCAGCGGCCCCCGGAGTTCAAGACGGCCAACACTTCAGCGGCCAGCGAGCTCTGCCGGAAATTGGCGTCGATCTTCCCGATGTGATCGGGGGAGTCGAAGATGTGATGGTGGCTGGTCATGTCACCCGGGACGTACTCGGTGGCAAACTGGCCATGGCAGTTGAAGAAATATTGGTACTCAGTGTGGCGGCACCGCAGCTTCATGCTGCCCTTGAACCCGGGGACAGGCACCGGGCTGATGATGAGGGCCTGGTACGGATGAGCAAACAGCTTGAGCGATTCCTTGGGGTTATCTGTGATGACCGCGAGCGCATGCGGAGGGTATGCGTTGTGGGGAGCAAGGCAGTTCTCCAGCAGAACGCGCAGGCTTCGGACATCGTCGCCAATGGCTTGGATGTTGGATATCCAGAGGCGGCTCTCCTTGTCGCATGCTTTGGCAGCTTCTCTGGAGCAAAACAAAGGATTCAGCACCAGGGATCTCGTGTAGGCCTTGTGCATGGTGCCCGGATTGGTAAACTTGCCCAGGCAGACAATGTTCGAGAGGTCGGGGCAACCCTGGCGCAGAAGATTGGCGATCAAAGACACCCATTCCTGGTCTGTGACCATGTGGATGCTTTGGGGTGCCGTCTGCCTGGCTGCTGGGGCAACGGCTCCTTGGGGGACTGACTGCGACTCGATCTTCAAAGTTTCCATTCGCTTTGTGTCTGGCGGTTATTCGAGCACCCGCACCAGTGTAGGTCTTAAGAGGGTGTCAGATTGGCCTCTGCGCGGGCTGCCCGTGTGTGGTCACCTTGATTATAACGGGGAGAAGGCGCCGCTGCAGCGCCTATCTGACGCTGGTGGCGGCCTTTAAAATCGCTGTCATGGATTCCTTTGGCGGCTCTGCAAAAATCTCGTAGCCCTTGTTCTCCGGCCGGAAAAGGTCGTCCTCAACATTGCACCACGAAGCCAGTGCGGTTGGATTCCGTTTGAGAAACCGGGCCATGCGGATGATTCCCTCGTTGGACACCATGTCGCCCGTCTTTTTTACGAGCCAACGCACGAGCAGGCCCTCTGAGCCCATTGGGAAAAGGCTGCAGAACAAAAGCTTGTTGGTGGCGTTGATCGTATCGATCTCGTACCGCAGCAGCCGCTTGTCCCCGTAGGCGGCGTAGTTACCCTCGTGCAGCAGCAAATCGTAACCTTGCACGTTGATGGGCTTGTCTCCGGGCTGGCCCTTCAAGATGGTGATGCTCGGGTTCCGGTCGGTACCGAACCAAAGGATCCCCTGGAAGAGCTGTGTCCTAGCCTCATTTTGGAGGATTACCATGTTCTTCTGCCTGGGAAGCGCTCGAATCATCTTATCTGCGAGTTTCGCGGCTTTTGGTGAGAAACATCCTGAAGCGCCGGCCAACCCGGCCGCAAAATGCGCCGGCCAAACATGGGCGGAGTCCCCGCATTGGAGCCTGGACAGGCGCTCACAGGTAGATGACGGTTCCAGGGATGTTAACCGATGCAACGGCGCCCAGGTCGCAATCCCGCGTGGTCGTGATCCAGACGAAATCGCATGGCACCGTGTCTGGAAAGCAGCCGGCCAGGTCAGTGAACACGACGGCGAGATCGCTCTTGTACGGCTTCCCGTTCGATCCGGGGTCTCCGGCGTCAGTCAGCTCCTGCACCTTGGCTGCGATGCAGCGAAAGTCGGTCCCGCCGCCGCCCAGGATGGCGAGTTCTTTGAGCTTGCCGTTCGGGTCCTCATCCTCACGAACCTCGATCCGGCTCAGGATGCTGGTGTCGAACGTGTTGATGCTGTAGGTCATTTTCTTCTTCTTGCGCTGGAAGAAGTCGGTAAAGACCTTCATGCAGTTGCCGATGTCGCCGGCGGAGACAGATCCAGAGCAGTCGATGAACAGCTCGATGTGGCCGGTTTGCTCTTTGACCGGCTCCGCTGGGCGCGGGGCAAAGTAGCCGTTCGCCAGCTTCTTGTTGTTGTAGAGGGCGACGTCGTCCGCCACAGGGTACCTGGACTGCAGGCATTCCATGATGGCTTCCGACGCGTCCCGCGGCGGCCTGCTCTTGAAGTACATCAGGCGGATGCCATTCAGGCTGCCCTCCCCGAAGGTGTTGGTCTTGGCAAACTCGGCCATCCACTCGTTGAGCATCTCCTGCGCAAAGTTTTCATGCGCCTCCGGGGTGTATTCCGCAAGGGCTCCCTGCACGCCCTGGAGCTCGCTGAACAGCAGCAGGGGAATCTTTGTGATGCTGTCGGGACTCACGGCCCCGCTTTTGAGCTGGTCCAGCACGTCTGTCTCCAGGGTGGCGCTGGCCTGAATCTGGAGCAGAGGCTTGAATTCGTAGCCGTTCCCCTGCCAGTGGGGCGCGTCCGTGGGCTGCGGCTCCGAGAGGGCCGCCATCTGCTGAAGAACGGCCTGGGTGAAGGCGATGTGGGAAAGCTGGTACTCCGCGTCATCTTTGATGGCGGCCAATTTGGCCTGGTAGCCCAGGACGAAGTAAGTGCAGTGAAACAGGACGGCCCAGAACACGGCGTCGTTCTTGGCGTCCTCGCTCAGAGGGGATGCCTCGATGGCTTGGAGCAGCTCCACGCTCATCCGCATTTTGTCGCCCCAGACGTAGGATTGCTTGTCCAGATCGAAGGTGAGGTTGCGCTCGAACAGGTTGCAAAAGCCGCGCAAGAGAGGCTTGTCCCGGTGGGCCATGAACGCCTTCTCCATCCGGGCCTCAAAGGGGTTGAGCACTTTCTGCAGGACGGCGCTGGCCGCGCGCTGCTTGCCCGCGATAGCGGTGTCGTTTAGCGGTCTGACTGACGTGGCATTGGTATTCATTATTCTTTGTGTTTGATTGCCTTTTAGCCTGCGAAACAAGTCTAAGACTTATAAGTACACTTACAAGCAGCTTGTAGTTTGGCAACTTTTTTCACTTTTCTTCATATAGTCGGTTGTAACTGGGACACTCTGCTACAGAATGTGAGGGTAAGTTAACTCCGGTTTCCCACCATGAATAAGCCCCCTGTCGGGAGGATAAGTGCTGGTGTCTAATGCCCGGCACGGATTCAAAGCAGGAAACAAGTTGTTAGCTGAACAACTAATATGAAGAAAAACAAAGGTTTCACACTTGTTGAGTTGATCGCCGTGATCGTCGTGATCGTCATCCTGGCCGCCATCGCCCTTCCCCGCATCGGCGACATGCAATCCGCTGCCGGCGACGCACAGTCCAAAGCCTCTGCGGCCACCCTGTCGGAAGCCGTGGAACGCGCCATTGTGGAGGGCAGCCTCTCCAGCGGCAACTTCACGAGCCAGGCCACGATTGAATCGGCCCTGGAAGGCCAGAGCCCCGTGACCCTCGTTCCGTACGCCCTGGCTTCGGACCTGACTGGCGCGACCATCACCCCCGGTTCCTTCCCGGCGTTCACCGTGACCGTTGCGAAGCAGACCTACGCCACGGCCCGCTAATCCTGGCTTGACCCTCAAGCCCCGGTTCTTACCGGGGTGGCATTTGAAGCCCCGGAGAACCCGGGGCTTCTCTTTTTTGCCTTCTGCGGGTTGCATTAAGTAAGACCCGGCCTATGATTAGTCTGTTATGAAACACGCGCTCCGTCCCAACCTATAATGTGTCCGCCATGAAACACCCACACTCTCGATCCCGCTCCGGCTTTACGGTGATCGAACTCGTCAGTATTATTGTCGTATTGTGCATCCTCATGGCCATCTCGGTTCACGTCTATGGGGTGTACCAGCAATCCGCCTGCTCGGCGAGAAACACCGCAAATGTGGGAGAGCTGGTGAGGGCCACCGAAAGCTTCTACCTGGCGGGCAATTCCTTTACGAACATCGTTCCGGATGGGTCGCAGTCTGTGCCTGTGGAAACGATCAGCGACCAGCTGGTCAATGCGGGCTATCTCTACGCCAATCCGAAGATCACAAGCACGGAGATACTGGTCAAGTTCTATCCAGATCCCGCCACATCCACCAACGGCCTGCCGGCGGACGCGGACTCCGGGGTGCTCTTCTTCCTTCCGACGAAGGATGACTAGATCCAGCTTTTCCCGCACTTCAGTCCATGCACGCGGCACTCCTGGAGGCCCTGTAGCTTGTGGCGCTCGATGAGTTGTTTGCCGGCTTCAGTAATTGCCCACTTCTTCTCCTTCTCCTTGAATACGAATCCGTGCCGGTAAAGCTGGAGGAACACCTCGTTGGCCACGCGTTCTCCCTGGAGGATGCTCTCCAGGGCCGCCGCCAGCAGAGTCTCGTCACGGGCGCGGAGCAGCCACTCGGGAGGTACCAATCCGGTTCGGCTCAACTCCGGCGTGATTTCAAAAGTCGGGGGTGGGCTCATTTGCTCTGAAGATCGCCCGACTTCCCTTGCTCCGTCATCCCCTGCCGCCGCTGCCCGGAGCTTTGCCAGGTGCAGCCGGCGGTGGAAATCCTCGGCGATGGCCGGGTTGGATCGCGGCGGTTCCGGAGATAACAGGCGTTTTATCCAGCGGATCACGTTGTTCGAAGTTTGTTGGGCGAAGCCCTGTTTTTCTTTTTCCGGTACAGATGGTGACGGCCCAGCCGCCCTCGCAATCCCTTCCCGATGTATCTTCAAAACACGCTCTTAGGCTTGGCTTCTTACTCAGGATCGCCCAAAGGGGGTGGTTGATTTTGTATTTTGAAACGATTCGCGATTTGAACTACTTTCGGTTTCATTTTCTCAAATTGGCCGGGAATCTCCGGAATGTCCGGGACGTTAGCCTGGTCAAAAACCGCCGGGATTTGAAGCGCTACTGCTGGTTCTTGCAAGATAAGGAAATTGACATCCTCAAGATCAATCGGATCGTCCCTCATCATTTTGGTCAGGATGAGGTCTATCGTAGCAGGTCGATAAAGGCGAAGGTTCTTGAAATCCATTGAGATTGGAACTCTATGTTCTGCCCAATCAGGCCGTATGATGACGTCTGCATCGGTGAAAAGATGTGTAATATACAATCCATGAGGTTCCAGTTCCTTGTTGATTTCCTCCTGAGCGTTCCAAAATTCATCATTTTCACGAAAAGCATCCAACGTACAGATTGGAATCACAGCGTCGACGTCTTTTGTAGACAAAAAGTCGGCTTTTGGATGAGCGAAACCCAAGGCCAGTGCAGCTCTCCCATAGATTGTCAGTTCCATAGGCTTGGTGAGTTTGCCATCAAGAAGGCGAAGAATCTTTTCTGGATTGCTTATGGCAAGGCGCATGGGTGTAACCATTCTGTGTGATTGCCCCCCTGTCTTGTGATTCCTGTCATGCTGACAAATCTGGTCCAATGGGGTAGCAGTGGAGGAAAACTTAGATTTCTTTTGGGCAATTGTTTCAGGACATCCGACCAAAAAGGATTTGTTGGCTCCACTTTCTTACCGGCATTAGCTATATGCGCGAATACCGAGGCGCAGCGCTCTTTTTCGGCCAACAGCGCAAGTTTCTCTGCCGACACGCCCTTTGCTCCTATTAATTGAGCTGCAATTCTGACGTTTAAGGGATAGTTGTCGTTATCTATTAAACAGAGGGCAACAGCCAACTCCTCATCCGTCAGGGTTGCCAGGCCCGTTGGCAAAAAGGAAGGCGGCTCAAACGTGCCTTCGTAATGTCGGCACCCACGGTTTACCGCCAGCTGCCTGAGGCAGGCCGAGGCCGGTTGATCGCCGGACAATTTTAGAATTTTCCGGCGCAAGGATGACAAATGCTGTCCTGCAATACGAGGCAGTAAAGCCCGAGCAGGGGCGGATTCGGCGCGTTTCGCAGCTAATTCCTCATCATTAATTGTCTCTAATGTCATCTTCATCTGCAAATTACAGCTTTCCCCATTTTTCATCAATTGAATTTTGCGGAGCACATTTTATCTGGGCGCACGACGGAATTCTTCGGCTAGCCACGATGGTGCTGCCGAAGGGCTGGGAAGAGCGATTGGTCCACTGCTGCAAATAATCCCCCCTGTGCAGCGTCCGGCCTTGAAGAGGGCCGCCATCCCGGCCGCGCATCTCATCCCGGAGGATGGCGGCGCCGCCCCTTTATTCTGGTACACTCCCAGCTTCATCCAGCCACGCGCGCGCTTCCGCGTCGCTCGGGGCCCGCCAGTCCCCGCGCGGAGAGAGCGATCCTCCCGAACCGACCTTGGGCCCGTTGACGGCGACCGACCTCTTGAATTGGCTGCGGAAGAACCGGCCGAGGAACTCGGTCATCCAGTGCTTGATGAGGGCGAGGCTGTACTCGTTGCGATCGGTCTCTTGCATCAGCGGAGGCCACGACCCGCGGCTTCGGTCACCCCACGCGTGGCGGGCCAGGAAGGCGATCTTGCTCGGTTTGAAGCCGAAGCGCGTCAGGTAATACAGGTTGAAATCTTGCAGTTCGTACGGACCCACCTTGTCGGCCGTCTTCTGGGTCGGCTTGTCCTTCTCCCCAGCTTTGGCCGGAATCAGCTCCGGCGAAATTTCAGTCGCCAAAACGGACTCGATCACCCTGTTTGCTGCATCGTCAAACTGATGCGAGGATGCGACCCAGCGGAGGACGTGTTGGATCAGCGTCTTTGGCAGGGAGACGTTGACGTTGTAGTGCGACATGTGGTCCCCCACCCCGTATGTGCACCATCCTTGGGCCAGCTCGCTCAGGTCTCCGGTCCCAAGCACCATTGCGCCGTGTTGATTGGCCAGCCTGAACAGAACCGAGGTGCGTTCTCCCGCCTGGACGTTTTCGAAGGTGGAGTCGTAGACCTCCGCGCCCTTGGCATAGGGATGGCCTATGTCCTTGAACATCTGCATGCAGCCAGGCCGAATATCGATCTCGCCGGCCGATACGCGCAGGGCCTGCATGAGCTTGCAGGCGTTCTGGTAAGTGAGATTGCTGGTGGCGAAACCCGGCAGGGTGTAGGCCAGGATGTTCTCCCGCGGCAGCCCCAGGCGGTCCATCGTTTTGGCGGCGACGATCAGAGCCTGGGTCGAGTCCAAACCACCGGAAACGCCGATGACCAAGCGCTTGATCCCGCTGCTGGCGATCCGCTTCATCAGCGCGTGGACTTGGATGTTGTAGGTCTCGAAGCAGCGCTCGTTGAGCGTCTTGGGATCGCTGGGGACGTAAGGGAAGCGGGATATCTCGCGCTGAAGCGGGATGTCGCCGACGGGCACTTGGTACTCAAAGCGGACGTGGCGCATGGCCTGGATGCGGGGCCGGCAGTCGCTGATGGAGTCGTGGAAGCTTCCTTGGCGCATCCGCTCTTGCAGCAGGCGCCCAACGTCGATGTCGGCCGTGATCATCTGCCCTTGGTCAGGGAAGCGCTCCGCCTCCGCCAGGAGCTCGCCGTTCTCGCATATGATGGCGTGTCCGTCCCAGGCCACGTCCGTGGTGGATTCGCCTGGTCCGGCAGCCGAGTAAAGGTAGGCCGCCAGACATCGTCCTGACTGGCCCATGCAGAGGTTGCGGCGGTAATCCGCCTTGCCGATGGTGATGTTGCTGGCCGAATGGTTGGCGAGGATTGTGGCGCCCGCCATGGCTCCGTAGGTGCTTGGTGGAATCGGCGTCCAGACGTCCTCACAGCATTCCACAAAAACGGAGAAACCGTCGATATTGGCAGCATCGAACACCAAGTCGTTGCCAAATGGAATCTGCTCGCCCAACAGCGTGATTTCTCGGCTAACAGCTTCGCGGCCGGAGGTGAACTGGCGCCTTTCGTAAAATTCCCGGTAGTTGGGCAGGTAGGACTTGGGCGCCACGCCGAGTATCTTGCCTCGGTAAACCACGATTCCGCAGTTGAACAGAGCTCCCTCGTTCCGCAGCGGGGCGCTCACCAGAAGCACGGGTGTGAGCGTGACGCTCTCCTTCACGATCTGTTCAATGGCATCCAGCGTGGCGTCGAGGATGACATTCTGCTGGTGGAGGTCCTCGTTGGAGTAGGCCGATATCCCCAGTTCCGGGAACAGGGCCAGCGTCGCGTTGGCAATCGATGCCCGCCGGGCCATCTCGATCGTGCTCTCCACGTTGAAGGCTGGATCGGCGACGCGCACCTGGGGGATGCACACGCTGGTTCGAACAAAACCGTGCGCGTAAATCGAATTGAAGTTGCCTTTGAATTTCATGCCTTCACGTCATGCCAACTCTGCACCCGCCATGTGCATTTCCTTGATGGCGCGTGCTTCATCTGCCGGCGCCACGTTGACCCCGCGGCATCCTTGTGTCAAGAGCCTCACCTTGAACCCGTGCCTCAGCGCGTCGAGCACAAATGCTTTGACGCAGTAGTCGGTGGCGAGTCCGCACACGTCGATGTTTTGGACTTCCTTGGCCCGCAGGAAGTCCTGCAAGGTGTCAAATGGCAGCCCCTGCCCCTTTGCATCCAGGATTTCGCCCTGCTTCGGCTGCCCGGGGATGTTCGAGAAGAACGGGCTGTAGTTCTCGACTCCCTCAGCCATGCCCTTATGCACCGTGAAGTCGCCCCTGCGAATTCCCGGAGCAAATTTGGCGTCCGAAGTGTTGGCGACGCAGTGGCTGGGCCAGAGGCGCTGTTCGGCGCCGTTTAAGGGGACCGTATCAACGAATGGCTTCTTCCCCTTGTGAGAGGTTGCGAAGCTCTTGTGTCCCGGAGGGTGCCAGTCGGAGCTGTCGATCTCGATGTCATATCTCGGCAGCGCGTTGATGTAAGGGATGATTTTATCCCCAGCCGGAACCGCAAGGTTGCCTCCAGGGCAAAATCCGACCTGGATGTCTACTTTGAAAAGGGCTGTTTTGCTCATAAGACGGGGAAGGGTGGTGTTTGTTTCGTGTTTTGTTTGGGTCTTGTCTGGCGTGAGCCTGTTCCAGTCAACTGATGACAGGGATCGTCCAGGGGAGAGTGGGCATCGTGGTTGATCGGGTTTCTGAAAATTCGGATGCCGTTATAATATCCGCGCGCCGGCGTATTGCCAGTCGTAAAACAACTGCCCTGATGGGAAGAATAGGAGCTGGCGCTGCTCTTCTTTGTTGGGTGATCTGGTCTGGGAAAAGCGTCGGCTCGCCCTTGCCGGTGAACATCGCCGTGGTTGCATCGGAAAGCTGTGCCAGGCGGCAGGCCTTGTGAAAGTTGCGCCAATTGACCGGCGGCTCCACCGCGCCGACTCCGTTGCATGGAGTCATACGCGAGACGCAAAAAGGGCAACACGCGTTACAGGTGGATGTACCTACGACTACGGAAATGGTCTGGAATGTCATATTGACGGCACTTTTGTCCTGCTGGTTTCTTACACGGAGTGTTTTACAGAGGGGGGTTAGCAGAATTTCGCTTTCTGTGTCTGCACCTGGTGGCTCTTGCGACGCTTGGCAAGGGCCTTGGCCTCGATCTGGCGGACTCGGTCGCGCGTAATGCGGAGATCGGCGCCGATCTCGTTGATGGCTGACACGATTCCATTGGGGATCCCAAATCGGAGCTTCAACGCCCGCTGCTCATTGGGCTTGAGGTTCTTCAAGAGGGTCTCAATGGCCTCCCGCACTTCCTCCCCTTCGCGGAACGAGATGCCCTCTTCCCCCGGTATGACATTTTCCAGTGTTTCATCGCCATCGCCGGTGGCCTGATTGAGACTGACAATCTGAAACATCGAAAGGGCAGCGTCAATATTCACCGGGCTGGTTCCCAGATGCTTGGCCATTTGATGGACCGTGGGAGCCGGGTGCCCCGCCTTTCTGGCGTCCTCCCTCAGCCGGTTGACTTTTCTCAGCAACTCATGCACGGAGGAGGGGTATCGGATGATATACCCTTGAGTCATCAGGGCTTTGGCAATGCTTTGCCTTATCCACCAGACCACGTAGGTGGAGACATTGAATCCCTTCGCGGCTTGGTACCGCTCGATCCCCTTCATCAGCCCCAGGTTGCCCTCCTGGATCAGGTCATCGAGGTCGAGCCCGCGGTGCTGGTACCGTTTGGCCATGGCCACGACCAGCTTCAGGTTAGCCTCGATCAGGTTGGAGAAGATGGCCTCGGCTTGAGCCGCATGCACCTTCAGTGCGTCCACGTAAAATGTCAGATGGTTTATGGGGAGGAGAGCGAGTTCCTCTATCTCGCGAACCGCCTGCGCCCATCGGACCATGTCGTCGATGGCCTTCTTGTTTGTGGAGGTGACCTTGTAAATCCAAGGCCGTTGCGGCAGCCTGTGGTGCTTTTCGATCAGCCCGCGGCTCCAGTTCAGCATCAGCGTGGGCCGAATGCGCCAGTGGGCCAGGTCGGGATTCTTCAAAGCCGCCAGCTTTTGCAAGCCCCCGAAAAACTCCTGCCTCCTTATCTCCTTGTCCGAGATGACAAAGTTCTCCAAGCGCTCGCCGTTTCCGATTTCGGTGAGTACCTGCAGAAGATAGCAGACTTTCCCCGGTATCTTGTTGATGACCTGCTGACACTGCAGGACCTCCGAGTGGTACTCTGCCGCGAGCTTGACCTGCTGCTTTGGCTCTATCCTGGGGCAGTTTCCGAGAATCGAGAAGTATGCATCCAGAGCCGTCTCGTTGGCGGGGCTTTCCACCAGAGTATCTGCTTCCTTGACAACCTGCTCGGCGTCAAGAATATCGACTTCTATTTCCATTATGGTTTTGAAGCCTTTTTCTCAGGCTTTGCTTCAAGGCCCGGCAGCAGCGCGCGGATAATGCTGTCCTGCCGCTTGATGACCTGGATGGCCGTTTCCAAGCGGGCGCCGTTGGTCTCCGTCAGGCGCCGCAGATCCTGCAACTGGTTGTCTTGCTCGGTGTTCTTGTTCGCGAGGGCCTTGTTCTCGTCGATCATCCGGGCCTCAAGCTGGGGTGTTTTTTTCAGCTCGAGCGGGAGGCTCTTGGTTATGTAGTCGTCATATCCCTTGAACTTGTTCTCGACCCGGGTATCCATGAGGCTGAGCTTGCCGGTGGCGTCGGCGACCTTGCTTTGGGAATCAAGGGCGGTTCCCTGGGCGGCCGCGGCCTTGCCGGCGGCAGTTTCAATCGAAACCTGCTGCTGCTTCAAATCGCTCTGGAGCTTGGCGAACTTGGTCTGCAGCACGCAGGCATACGCCCCCGCGGCGAGTGCGAGGACCAGCGCCAGCAGCGCCAGAATCCCCCATGCGGGAAGCGGAGCCTTTCGCTTCTCAGGCGCGGCTGGCTCTGGCGCCGGGGGAGGCGCTGCCTCGGATGGCACTTCAGCAGGTTCACTCGCGGAGTTCGTGGCATCGTCCGAAACATTACTTGGCAGCATAGGTTTAGAGATCGTTTAGTTGTTGTTTGTTTGCATCCAACGCCTTGTCAATTTCCTGCGTTTGAACTGGTTTAATCCCAGTGTTGGCACCTGGCGGGGGGGCGGGCGCATCCTTCGCCTCATCTTTTGGCGGGGCGATAACCGTATCCTTCAGAGCTTTCGTGTAGTCGTCCTCGGCTTTCTCCTTGGCCTTCGTGGCTTCAGTTTCCTGTTGCGCGAGCTTCCCCAGCCCTTCCGTGCAAGAATGGAGGTCTTTTGCGATTTGGTCCCGCTCTGCCTTTGCCTTGACGAGGCGCAACGCTGTTTCGCGCCTGATGCCATCGATGGAGCCTTCCGCCGTGTCGTGGCGCTTCGCGAGTTGCTTTTGATCCTCTTCAATCCCTTTGATCTCCCCGTCCTTGTCTCCCAGGGAGGTGCTGACCTCCGCGAGTTTTTCCTCCTGCTGGATCCGTTGGGCGATGATCCGGTTAGCCTGATCGGTGCGCAGATCCAAGGCTTCCCGCTTGGCGTTGATCAGCGACTTGTCCGTGAAAAATCCGCTCCGAGCAAGGTTCTGGCTGTTTGGCTCCGCGGTGAGCCACGAGTTGTCGTCATCCGGGTACTTGTCCTTTGGAGTGACATGTCCCTCTGGGATCCTGGGGTTGTTGTCATCGTCCAAAATCGTGGCGGTGATGAAGATCGTCAGGTAAGCATTGTTTTTGCTGTCGCTGGAATTGCGGAATAGCTTGCCGATGCCCGGGATGTCGCCAAACAGGGGCACTTTGTTGATCGTCTTCGATATGGTATGGGTTTTCATGCCGGCGATGACGATCGTATCCCCGCTGTTGACGGTGAACTCGCCGTTAAACGCGCGCCCCGACGTCTGCGGAACTTGCTCTGGCGATGACCCGGCAGAGCCTGCGGAAATGGTGATCATCTGGTCCAACTGGCTGATGCTGATGGCGGTGCCCAGCTTCAACCGCCTGCCGTCCTGGATGCGAGGAAGTATGTTGATAGATGCGCCAACGTTTACAAACGCAGTTTGATTGTAACCACTCCCCATGGAGCTCCCATATCCGTTCCCGGCCACGGAGCTGCCGGAGACGTAGGGGATCTGCTGAGTGGCGGCGAAGGCGATCTCGCGGTCGTTCGCCGTGACAGATGAGGGCTCTGTGATTGCTTCTGCCCTGGTTTCATTCACGAAGAAATTCAAGGTGGCCTGCAGTTGATTCTGCAGAATGAGGGTGCTCATGGGATGTCCAAAGGAGTTGGCCAACCCTGTCAGGCTGTTGAATGTCGGGAATGCGGCGGAGTTTGTTCCGCCAGATGTGGTGCTGGTCGTGCTGCTTGAGTTGATCGTTGTGCCAGGCGGCTGCAAGCCGAAAGTCAGACCTGGAGTGAGCATGGAGCTCCAGTCGACGCCAAGCTGGCTCTGGGGGTTGTTGTCCGTGGAGTAAATGCGGACGTCGATGCGAATGTTCGGGTTCTTGATGTTCGCAATGCTGAGGTACTCGGCTACTCGCTCGGAAGCAGAGCGGGTACCCCACAATAGGACCGCTTGTTTTTCTTCCAGATACCAGATCTTGCATTTTTCCTTGTCCTCTCCGCTATCGGCCACTTTCCCCAGCAGGCCTTCGATGTCCCCGTACTTCCCGCCGTTCTCAACCGTGAAGTTGTGGCTGGCAGACACTGCATTGCCGCCGCCGCCCATGCCGCCTGCGTACCCGCCTCCGCCACCCATGCCGCCGCCGCTGGACTGAGCACTGCCCTTGAAGCGGTCGATGAAGTTGTCGGTCAGCTTGAACTTGTAAAAGCCCATCTGGTTCGTGTAGGGGCGGATCGTGTAAATTCCCGTATTAGCATCATAGAGCTCCAAGTTGCGGTGTTTCAAAAGCCAATCCAGGAGCTCCCGCGGCTTGGGCTCGTTCATTTCGAGGGTGATGGCTTCATCCAGGCTGGGTATGTCGCTGTCGGGCTCCAGGTAGTTGAGGCCGGAGCGGAGAGCCAGAAGGTGGAACAGCGTCTTCAGCGGAACGTTCTCAACGTTCAGGTACGTGGACGCTTCTTTCGGCTGTGTATCGCTGACATGCAGAAGTTCCTTGTTGGTTTGGGGCTCGAGAAGGCTCAAGACGCGTATCTGCGTGTCGGTAGTGAAGGGCACACCCTGCGCGGACACCTTGGCATCCTGGCTTGCTACTGGCGGCTCCTTGGCCTGCTTGTAGATCGCATCCAGGCTGGTGGCTCCAGGCATCGCCGGCTGGGCGGCTGCTGCCTGCAGCCCAAGGGCCAACAGGGGTAAAATGAGGTTTTTCATGATCTCTGCATTATCCTTTTATTCTATAGCGTTCTTGTCCGGCTACAGATAATTATAATTACTCTCCGAAATCCAAGAAGAGCCGTTGGGCGTCCCTCAAGTCCACCTGGGATTCGTTGACTAGCTCGATGGCTTGGTTCAGCAGCGGGCTGTAATTGAAGTGCTTGATGGCGTGTGCTGCTATCTCTGCAGAGGGGATGTTCTGCTGCGCGCGGAGCAGCATCTCGCGGACGGCTGCGTCTACAGGGATGATCTCAGTCAGGATGCGGCGCCCGACGTATCCCTTGTGGCAGCTTCGGCACCCAGCCACGTTGGCATGGTGTATCTGATCCTTGAGTTTAACCCCTGTAAGCTTCTCGATGCGCACCTTTTCCAGGTCGGTGGAGCGGCGGCTCTTGCGGCAGACCGGGCAGAGCTTCGGGATGAGCCGCTGGGACATCACCAGACGCACGGCGTCTGCGATTTGATGTGTCTCGGCGCCAAGCGCCTGCAGCCGCGAGAAGGTTCCAAGGGCCGAGTTTGTGTGCAGCGTAGTCAGGACCAAATGGCCGGTGTTCGCGCTCTGTACCGCAATATTGGCCACTTCGCGGTCTCTGATTTCGCCGAGCAAAATTACATGGGGGGCGTGGCGCAGAACAGCCCTGAGGCCCCGGGCGAACGTAAGGCCGATTTGGTCGTTGATCTGGGTCTGCGTAATGCCATTTATGTAGCTTTCAATCGGGTCCTCAAGCGAAACGACATTCAGCCGCTCCCTGTCCAGCTCTTGGATGGCCGCATAGAGCGTGGTCGTTTTGCCTGATCCCGTCGGACCAGTAACAATCACGATGCCATTGGCCATGCTCAACGACTTGCGTATGAGCCGCAGATGGTCCTGGCGCATGCCGATGCGGTCCAGATTGGGAAATGTGACGGTCGCGCTCAGCAGCCGGAGCGTCATCTTTTCCTCTTGAAGGCTGGAGCTGTCGCGCACGGGCATGGTGGCCGCGCGCATTTCTACGGGCTTGCCTTTGATCGTCAAGGTTATCTTGCCGTCCTGCGGCAGGCGCCTCTCCGTGATGTTCATCGAGGCGCGAACCTTCAGGTGGGCAACGATGCTGATCCCGTAGTTCTTGGGGATCGCCGCGTGAAAAACGGTGTTCATGCCGTCGATCGTGAACCTAACACGGTAGTCGTTCGCCTGCGGCTCGATCAGAATGTCGGAGGCGGTTCGCTTGTAGGCGCTGAATATGATCAGCTCTGACATCTTCTTGATTTTCTCATCATCCTTGTCCAGCAGCTCATCCGTGAACTGGGCGGGATCGATCTCATCAACCATGATTTCGTCGGCGATGTCATCCTTTTTGATGTACGAGTTGAGGCTGATTTGCCTGTTGATCTGCTCTTCGACGAAGCGCGTGTAATCTTGAGCCACGATCGTTACGGTCTGGACCACGCGTCCCTGCCTGGAACACTGCTCAACTATGGCCTCCACGCTGTTGTAATGGGCCCAGTTCAACACGTAGCCCAACTGGAGGAGGCGCTGGTTCTCGAAGAGGATGACCGTCTCGATGGACTTCAGGGTCGCGGCTGTGACAAGCTTGGATTCCGGCTGGCTCTCCAGGATGCTGAGCGAGATGCACGGCTGCTTCTTGATCTTATTCTGAAACCAGTACTCCCACTCCGGCGGCGCGTCTTCAAAGCTGTCTGTTTGCCGAATCGCCTCCAGGATGGCTTTTCCCTGTTCATCCGCGGGATTGTGCTCCAACTGCCAGGCTGCCCACGGGGTCGGAGATTGTGGCATCTCACCGGCTGGCGCGCTGAATTGCTCGATGGATGGAGGCAGGTAGCGCTCGGCGAAGGCGTCCCGCAGCTTGCGATAAGTGCTGAGCGTGCATAGGACCAATTGCACGTTTTGTTGATGGAAGCAGGTCGGGATCGCGGCATAGGGGTCGTAGTGCGCGATGATTGCGCCGGGCCCCATGTCCAACACGGGAACAGGCCCCCAGGAAACTTGCGGAAAGCCGAGGGTGAAGCACCGGTCCAGGAGAGATATGGATGGCTGCAGGTTCCGGTTGGTGCATATTGGCAGCTCCGAAGCCTCAGCTGCGAATGCTGTAAGATCCTCCTCGATCAGCAATTGGTCATCAGCCCCCTTCAGGGAGTTCTGAGACATGAAGTCGAACAGGTTGGATACCTTCTCGGCGAAATTAAGGTCAAATTCCCGCGCGAACCTGTCGAACAGGCTCTGGAGCTCTGGAGTAAAGGGGGCTTGCTTTTCAGGTTCTTGCATATTGCGCCGATTTCATTTTAGGTCGTTTGTCCTGGAGTTCAACGGCGGTTGCCGGATTATTTATGGGAAATATGAAGGGGAAACTCTATAATGAGGGAGTCTCCCGAACAGAGGTGGACTGACATATGGAAGAAGCCGTTACTACCGCCGACTTTAGGCCGAAGAGCTCCTACCAAAACCTCCCCAGGGGGGTTCATGGCTTTAGGGAGTATCGTGTCCATGACCATGAAAAGGAGACATGGGTGAATTACGTGGAATTCGTCTATAGAACCTCGATCGGGGTGGCCCACATTTGCTTGGGGCCGGGCAAGAGCCTCCGCACTGGCATGGAGACCGCCCTCAAGCTCCTGCAGGATGATAGGAACCCTTTTCTGAAGGGCCCGGACAGCTGCGGGGTGGCTAACTCTCTGAAGAACTACGAGGACCTCGCGTCCAGCACCCCCCTCTCCCTGGTGATTGCCCGCTCCGGGGCCTACACGGAGCGTTCCGTCGGAAGGATTCTTGACACCTTCACTGGATCTGGCCTGATTGCGCCCTCCAGGCTTCACCGGCTGATGGCCGATCGGCCTGCCCTGACCTTTCCATATCATCCCTTCGTGGATGGAAGCTACCGCCGCATCAAGCCAGCCTGCGTTCCTCCTCAAATCAAGATGAAGTACGCGACGGCGCTGGGGACAGAGCAAAACGAGGTGCTGCTCGCTGGCAAGATCGCCAATCGCTGGTCGGACGCCTTCTATGAGCGGGTTCTCAAAAATGTGGGTTACACGCTTTGGATCGCCGAGGGCGAGAAGAAGGCACTGTGCCTCTCCATGATCCCCCTCCTCACCGGTGCCAAGGCGGACGTGATTGGTATCCCCGGCGTATGGATGTGGGGCAAAAAGCAGAGCGATGGCACCTGGAAGCTTGCGCCTGAGTTGAGCGCTTACACTTATGCCACCGAGGAGCGCCGGCGCGCGGTCGGCATCGTATTCGATAATGACAGCTGGAAGAATCCGAGGGTGGCCGATGCGCTGCTGAAGCTCTGCGATTGCCTGCGGTCCTCCGGCGCCATGGTGTTTGTCACCGTCATCCCCCCCGGTTCAGACCAGAAGGGGATCGACGACTTCTTTCTGAAGCACTGCGTGAATGAACACGGATTCGACTTTAAGCCGCTCCTGGACCTGCTGGACCATTCCATCTACGTGGACAAGAAGCTCGCGGTGAACTACCCGTCTCCGGAAGTGGCCTGCCGGTTAAAGACGCTGATCGAAAGGGCGGAGGGATTCGAGGAAGTCCAGAAGGAATACGGAGAAAAGCGGCTCTCCGAGATAAGCGAGGCGGTTGTCGCGGACGTGGTGTCCAGCATCGGGATGTACCTCGACCCGCAGAGCTCGGAGCTTCACGGAGGCCAATTCCTCGCGAGTTTCAGGGGCCTGCCCGTCGACACCCAGCTTCTGCGCTGGGGCGAGTGGATGGAGATGAATCCCTTCCAGGTCGAGCTCGACCGGCAGCTGGACTCCTACATTCCGGGGATATTCCGCGGCCGTGCGGCCCAGGAACCTTCCGTGACTTTGGGGCAAGTCGTAAAGGACCGCCTCAGGCCGGAACAGCTCAGAGGCTTGAATTGCTATTGAGACTCAGAATTTCGGCAACCATTCCAGAGGCCTCTTCGCCAATGTTAATTATGCCCACGGACGAGTTGCGCCACGCGGGGTGGTGGTCGATGATGATGCATTGCGATATGCCGTAGGTGTGGAGATTCTCCTTGAGCCGCTCGAAGAACGGGATCAACAGCTGTTCCATATTTTGCTCATCGACGTGGGTGCTGGGCTCGTCCAAGATGACCGTGTTCACGCGAGGGAGCACCATCTTCTGCAGGGCGATGCGGAAGGCGATGCCAATCAGGTTGGCGTACCCGCCGCCGAGGGCCAGGGACGAACTGACGCGCTTCTGGTTGTCTTGCACCATGATTTCCAGTGCGTTGCCCATTTGCAGGGTAACCGGGAGGCCCATCTCGCTGATAAGCAGGTTTGTTTGGTTCAAGGTATCCTGGAAGAACACCTCCAGGAACTTCTGAGGGCCGTTGTCGTACGACAGGAACGAGCTCACGGCTTGCAGATCAGCCATGTTCTTGGTTTGTGCGTCAAAAGCCTTTTTATCCTCCTGGAGACCGTTTAGCTGGGTGTTGAGCTGCTGCATCTGGTTTTGGATGTAGCTCAACTCGGCGCTCAACTGCTGATGCGCCAGGACGTGGCCGGCGGAGCGGTCCAGCCGCTCTTGCTTGGCGTCGTTCCAAGGCTGCGTAGCGAGAACATGCTCCAGGTGGGAGACCTCTCTGCGCAGGGCGGCTGCTTCCTTCACCTGCTCCGAGCGGTTTGCCCACTCGCTGCTGGCCGTTCTGAATTCTTCCCTTAGAGATCGCTCCTTCTCCTCGTCTTCGGAGACAATCAATTTGTAATCAAGCGACGGGTCGAAATCTGCCGGCGGTGGCGCCGTGATTTCTTTTCGGATGGCTGCCACATTGGCCGTGAGCGTGTCGAGCTGCTGCTGCAACTTGGCGCGCTGGCCGATTATCCCCTGGGACTTGTTCTGCCTCACCAGGACTTCGCGCATCCGTTGGTTGGCCGTCTCAATCCGCAGGCCTACTTCGACCTTCGCCTGCTGCCGGCTTTGCACCAGCTCCCGCAATTGTTCCACGGCTGTGGCAGATGCCTGGGCTTGGGCTGTCGGAGGGTTGAGCGCGTCGTGGACCGCCGAGTACTCCGCGATGATGGTCGGAAGCATATCGATCTCCTTTGCCGGAACATTCCAGGCAGCAAGCTGCTGCGCCAACTGGGCCTGCAGCAGTTCCAGAGCCTTGGTCCTCGACCCCAGCTGCTCCTGTGCGGTGGGGCATTCTTTCCGGGCTCGGACCCATGCCTGGTAAACCTTTTGTGCGTCGGACGCCTTTCCAACCTGCTCCCTCTGCTCCTTGACTTGCTCTTCCAGTTCTTGGATACGAGCGCCGACCGCAGTCTGGACCCATGCCTGCTTGCATAGTGGGCAGCTGTCGCGGGCACCCTTCGCATGGCCCTGGAGCTGCAGCAGCTCTTGCAGCTTCTCTTCTGTGGCCTGGCACGCCTTCAGTATCGCAGGGGTCGGGATTGGCACGGCTCGGAGCTCCTCGACCTTTTTGGTGGTGGACGCTATGGCTTCCGTGTGCGCGTTTCTCTGCGCCAGCAGTGTCAAGCCCTTCTGAAGCTCCGCGATGCTGTGGGCGTGCCATCCGCGGCCATACCTCAGCCCCTGCACGGTCTGATTGCAGGCCGCCACTTTCCCGTTCAGCTCGCGCAGCTCATCCTGCTTGGTCTGCAGTTCCTGCTCGGTTTGCTCGAAGCTGCTCTTGGTCCTCAGATCATTCTGGAGGGAGTCGCTGATCTTCTGGATCTGGCAGGCGTAGTCAGTCGTGTCCGCCTGAATGGCGTTGAGTTGCGCTGCGGCGGCCTCGTGCAGCCCCTGCTCCTTCTGGAGGTTCTGGTACTGCAAGCAAATCTTGTGCTGCCTGGCGTTGGCCTGCTGTTGCAGGGTGGATTGCTCCAGCTGCTTCAGGTCGGGCAATGATTTTGCAGCCAGTTGCTCCTTGCCTTGCAGCTCCTGCTGTTTTGCGGCCAGATCCGTCTTCTGCTGGGCGCGCAACGCCTTCTCTGCCTGGAGTCCGTCCAACTCCGCTTTGACTGCGGCGAGGAGCGGTAAAGCCGCGATGGCTGCCTGCTTTTCCGAGGCCTGCTCCTTGGCGGACTGGGCCTTTGCTTGGATGTCCGCGAGGGTCATGCTCGGATCAAGGATGATGGGGTAGGCCTTGATGAACTTGTTCAGAGAGCTTTGCTTTAGGATGAAGCTCTTGAAGCCGCAAATCTCGATGAAGTCGACCAGCCTCTGTTTGCCTCCCGTCTTCAGCAGGCTGGCGATCCTGCCCTGCGGGGCGATAAACAAAGAGAGGAGCGTGTCGAGACGGCCGAACCACTCGGTGAGCTTGGCTTCGACCTCTTCTGCGGAAGCGATTGGGGCAGGGAGGCCATCGAACTCAAGTGACACTTTCGATTGCTTCTCGCGCACAACGCGCCCGATGGTGAAAGGCGATCCCTCCGAAGTTTCAGCCTGCAACCTCAGAGTAGCCTGCTTGGCGCCATACTGGATGTCGGCGGCATCGCCGAAGTCGCTGCGCCCCTGGGCCAGCACCCTCCCGATGGCCTTAATCAGGTTGCTTTTGCCGACATTGTTCGGTCCGCTGATGCGAACGATGGCCGTATCAGGAAACTCGATGTGCAGGCTGGTGTGTTGGCACCAGTGCTCTAAATCCAGGACTTTTAGCTTCATCCTTTCAACATGTTTCGCGGCGTTTCACCTAGTGGGCCTGCGCCTGGAATCCTCCGTGCGGGAGGAACTTTTCCAGCTGCGCGGACCTTTGCTCCCACTTCAGCAAGTCGTTGGTCTGCCCTGTTTCGCGGTAGTACGCTGCCGCGTACTGGGCGACATTGCAGCTGTGCGGCCCTGTGCTCTCCACCTCCTTCATTGCCTGGTTGGCGGCGGCACGGTTGTAATGCCACAGGCACTCGGCCATGCGACTTTGCACCAGCAGGGAGTGCGGGTCGCAGCGCCATGCCTCCTTGTAGAGAAGCAGAGCTTGCCTGAAGTCCCCGCTGCCTGGCTTGGTGTGCTCCATCTCGCGGGCTCCTCCCAGCGCCATGTCTGCGGCGGCGCTGTAAAGGTGCGGGGCGTTTTTGTCCCACTGGATGGCGTGCAGCCTCAAGAGGAACTTCGTGGATGCGTCCGGCGCCTGGGCCTCTTTGTATTCGTAGTAAAAGGCTCCCTGCTCCATTACGCAGTGCGCGATTACGATCGAACCGAAGATCGCGCAGCAGGCGCATGTGGTCTTCCGAAAGGAATCTCTTTCCACTTGGAATCCGCCCAGAGCGATGCCGAAGAGGATGGAGGCTGCGATCCCGTGGGCCGGGTTGTAGAAGCTGTAATCGAAGGTCTCGCACGCCAACATGCCCAGCAGCGCCACAACGGCCGCGGTTCTGGGCCAGTTCCAGTCATCTCCATTCCTGCGTAATTCCCCGGCCTCTTCTTGGAGCAGCCGCACCAGGGCCAAGGCGACCAGCGCAAAGCCTGCCAGCCCGTACTCGCAGAGCAGCTGCAGCCAGATGCTGTGCGCGCGGTAGGGCATCGTCTGCGTGTTTTCTGGCTGCACCTCCGGCCAACGGGAGTCCAACAGCCCCGGTCCAATTCCTATCACCGGGCTGGTCTTCCAGAGCTTCAGGCTCCCGATCCAGTATGCAATGCGCTGGGATTCCCCCTGCTGAAGCTGGTCTGTGTCTAAAACCCTCGTCTTTGCGATGTCTGCAGTTCTGCGAAATACTTCTCGGTTCGCCAGGCAGGTTGCCGCCTGCACTGCAACGAGGAGGGCGAACGCCAGGCCAATTGCTCTCTTGCTGCATCCCTTCCGAGCCAGAACTGCGCCGCTCAGGAGCAGCATCAGGCACGACGAGACCAGGCCCGCCCGGGACCCCGACGCGGCGATGCCTGCGGCCAATGCAGACGCGCAGATCAAACCCAGGCGCCGCTGCAGCACGCTCGCCCCAGGTCGGAGGCCGTGGATCAAGGCAATGGGAAGGGCCATCACGCAGTAGCTTCCGAGGTGGTTGGGGTTGAGGAACAACCCGTCGTACCTCGCCGGGACGGGGGACGGCATCATCCCGCACAGGGTGGGAACAAGGTCTTTGTGGAGCAACAGTTGCGCCAAGCCGCAGCCGGCATTCAGCAACGCGAGTCCAGCCAGGAAAAGAAGGGCGCGCTTCCTTTCTGCGAAGCAGGTGTGGGTGATGCTGGTGGCAAACATAAACCCGGCGTAAAGCAAGATGAGCACTACGTCGCGGCGCGCCAGGAATGGAGCGGAAGACGTCAGCCAGTAAGCGATGCTCAACACGCAGAATGCTACCACGGAGCCAAGAGCCCAATCGGGGAGCCCAAAGGGGCTGCGGCAGGCTGCCCAGGCGCACAGGGCCAGCATGAGGCTGCCGGCAGCCAGCAGGATGACCTGCTGCTGAGGAAACCAGCCTCCGTTGAGGGCGACCGCCGCGCCGGCGACGACGTACGTCAGCAAGGAGAGCAAGCGCGGCGCGGCCTTGGCGCTCGTGAGCGCTCGGTTTTTATCGGCCGCAATGCATTCGGTTTTGGCCATGCCCGTTAGCGTGCTCCCTTCATGATGGAACCAACGGTTCTGAGCAGTATCTGAAAGTCGATGGACGGTGACATCTTTTTGATGTAGAAGAGATCAAACTGCAGCTTTGCTGCTGCATCCTTGAGGCCGGCCCCATAGGGGTAGTTGATCTGCGCCCAGCCGGTCAGCCCTGGCTTGATCAGGTTGCGCTGTCTGTAGAGGGGAATCTGCGCTTCGAAAACCCTGACGTACTCTGGACGCTCGGGGCGGGGACCAATGAATGACATGCTTCCATCGAGGATGTTCCAGAACTGCGGCGTTTCATCCAGGCGTGTTTTCCGCAGGATGGCGCCCAGCCTGGTGACCCGGCGGTCTCCCCTTTGCGCCCACTGCGGGCCCGCTGCCTCGGCATCGGCGCGCATCGATCTAAACTTCCAAATCCGAAACACCTTTCCGTTTTTCCCAACGCGGTTCTGCGAGTAGAATGCCGGCCCGCGGCTTTCCAGCTTGACGAGCGCAGCGATGACCGCCATGACCGGGCTGAGCAGGAACAGGGCGCCAAGGCTGATGCCCACGTCAATCAGCCGTTTGACAACGTGGTAGCCCGAGTGGAGTTGCTCCATGCCGGCCAGCAAGAACCATTGCGAACCGATCCGGTCATGGGGAATTCGGAAGAAGTTGTTCTCGATGAAGAGAGAGATGTCCGATATCTGGACTCCTGCTTGCTGGCATTCCATGAGGCTCTCCATCACCTGAGCGGATGGAGCCTCCACCATGCCGTAGATGATCTCATCGACCTGCTGCGCCCTGGCCAGCGCGAGAGCCTGCTGCGCGTCGGCTGTGTTGCCGACGACGCTGATCGGGAGCTGCGCGGACGACGCGGCCGCCTGGATTTCCTGGCGGTCGCCGTCGCTTCCCAATACCAGCAGCTTGCGTTCGGTTTTGAGCCATCCGTGGCAAAAAAGCCATCTTGCGCCAATCATCAGCGGCGGCAGGTACAGCAGGATTTCGGTTATGATGTAACGTCCGACCTGCTCAAACTTGATGACGGTGACGTAAATGATGAACAGCACGAGCGCGGCGAGGGTGGCGGCGATGCTCCTCGTCGCAAGATGCCAGGGGTCTTTTCGGGCGAGCGTGTCGTGCAGGCCAAGCACATGGGCACAGAGGCTCGTCAGCAGCCCCACGGTGACCACCGCAGTGAGCAGCGCAACGTGCCGGTTGCTCGTATAGGCAATCTGGGAATAGGGGGAGAGCCCAAAGGCCATCAAGGTGACCAGGGCGCCGCAAGCCCCGTCGATCAAGGCCCAGCCCCTGGATCTAACCTTGTAAAACATCTTCTGCCCTGTATGCATCATCTCCATGCTATCGTGCGACTTCGGCGGAAATCGCAAAGCCTCCCGATTTGTATTTTAACAGCTCCGTCATTCGCTGGTTCCATTTGGCCGCAGTGTTGGTCTGCCCGATGGCGGAATAAAACTCGAAGCTCAGGCCTGCCATTTTTGCCGAGTTTGGAGCCATGCTCTCAAGTTCTTTGACCTGCTTGAGGGCCGCATGCAGCGAGTTGGGAGCCAAGCTCAGTGCGAGGAAGTACCTGCTCTCCATCGAGTAAGGGTTGCGGTCAAGGGCTTGTTGGAAGATTCGCGCATCCTCGGTCCAGTTTCGGCCGGAGGGCGGCATGGCGGCTTCACGCCCAAGACGTGTTTTTCCCAGCTGCAGGAGAACTGCGTCCGATTGTGGCATCCACCTGGATGCCGCTTTGATGCTTGCTTCCATCTGACCCATGTCCTTGCAGGCGAACGCGCGCCTCTCGCAGCGGTCCATTCCCAAGGTGCGCACCCCAAACAGGAGGATCACTCCGGCTAAAGCTGCCAGGCCGACTTGGATGACGATCGGTGGGACCTGGGCCCCGCCCGGCGGTCTGGCGGCGATGACGGTGAACAGGCACATGACGCCAAATCCGATGAGCGGACAATAATAGCTGTAGTCGAAGGTCTCGTGGATCAGGCTCGCCATCAACCCGCAGGCAGCTGCTGCCCGCGTCCAGTCCTCCGTGTCTCCTCTGGGAACCAGCCTCCTCACGATCGCGATGAGCGGGATCGCGAGGATCATCAGTCCGACGACCCCGTATTCGCAGAGCACCTGGAGCCACAGATCGTGTACCCTGACGGGCAGGTCTTGCACTCTCTCCGGTTGAACCTCGTGCCAGCGGAGATCGTACATGCGCGGGCCCACGCCAAGCAGCGGCTCCTTCTTCCACAATTCAAGGCTGGCCTTCCAGCATGACATGCGCAGCCCTTCGCCGGCGGCTGGGACGTTGTTTTGCAGGGTGGTTTTCCCTATATTGGCCGTGCGGGATAAAGCGTCACCATGCAAAATGAGCGTGGCCGCCTGGAAAACGAGGAGCGATAAGATCACCGGAAAAAGTGGTTTGATTGAGACTCCTTTGCGAAGCAGCCAGAAGCAGGCCATCGCGGTGGCGATCCAGCAGGAAATAATCCCGCCGCGGGACCCCGAAACGCTCAACGCTCCAACCAGCAGGAGACCTGTCAGGACGCACTTGGTCGCGCGTGCGCGCGATGCTCCTTCGCGGCCAGGCCAGAAGGCGTAAATTATCACCAGAGGCAGCCCGATCGCGCTCAGTTCGCCCAGGTAGTTTGGATTGGGAAGCATGCCGCTGGCTCTTGCATTCACTGCGAGGCGGAGGTGCTGGAAAACAGACGGGACAACCGCAGAATGGGTGACCGCCTGCACAACCCCCGCAAGCGCATTCAGAGCGGCTACGGCAAGGATGGTGAGAAGTATCTTTTCGCGAGGCTCCCGCTCTTGGAACACAACCATGCCCAGAAATGCCAGCAAGGCATAGGCGAGGATCAGAGTTACATCCGCGCCCGCTGCGGCAAAGGCTGCCGAAGCTTGCCACCGGAGCAAACAGTAAACGCAGGCGCCAAGGCCCAATGCGAGAAACCAGGCTGGGAGCGCGACCCTCCGGTGGGCGCCAAGGGTTCCAAGGGAAAGGATTCCCGTTACTGCAAGGAATGCCGCTTGTTCCGCGGTCGATGTGGCGCCGTTGAACAGAAGAAGGGCCGCGAGCAACCCCTGCATCGAAAAAAGGATGATCCGGTTCATGGGCTTAAGACTCTGACTCAACCGCGGGTGTGGTTGGAAACACGAACTCCGTCGCCGGGGCCTCGTTGGCAAGCACGGCATCGTATATCTCCTCGTGCCGGCCAATTAAAATGTCCTGGCTGCATTCCTTTACGCGTTCAGCCGCCCGCCTGCTCAACTGGGACCGCATCCGGTTGTTGCCGAGAACCTCTTCGATGGCTTTCGACAGCCCTTCAATGTCACCCACGGGGCAGAGAACTCCGCAGCCGTTAGCCAGCAGATCTCGGCATCCGCGGATATCGCTGGCGATTACCGGGGTTCCAATGCACATGGCTTCAAGGATGCATCGCGGCAGCCCTTCGTGCCTGGAGGGCAACAGGAGCACATCGCTCGCACTCAGCAGGGCTGGAATATCCTTGCGAAAGCCAAGGAAGTGCATTCGCTGGCTGAGACCTTTGCTTTGGACGTACGCTTCCAGATGCTGGCGCAGCTTGCCGTCTCCTGCGAACGCCATGTGTGCGGTGGCATCTGTTAATTTGGCGAAGGCATCAATCGCATCCTTGTGCCGCTTTCTGGGGATCATTTCCCCTATTACCAGGAGCAACGCATGATGTGGTTCTAACCCCAGTTCCTGCCTTATGGTTTCGGGCACCTTCCGGTATTTGGCCGGGTCGACCCCGATTCCTGGAATCAGCCGGACCTTCCCGGGGGCGATCGTGCCGAAACTGTTCGCCGCATCGAAGTCCTCGCGGTTGACGGTGATCAATGCATCTGTCCAGCCTGCGGCCATGCGCTCCAGACCCCGGAAGAGCAGGTTGCGACTGAGGCTGTTTCCTTTGAAAAAATGAAAGCCATGCGCCGTGTAGATCACCTTCGTGTGGCTCCGCTCCCTCCTCAGTGCGAGCCTGACCATGAATGCTGCCGTTGGCGTGCTGACGTGAACGATGTCGTAACCTTGTTCGGCGATCAGGCTCCGGATATGCTTGAGGGTTGCAAAGATGCCTGCAAGGCCGGCCAAGGGGTTCTCCAGCGGGTTGCGAACAAAATTGATGTCAAAAACTTGATCAAACACCCCCTCTAGATCCCTCCATTGGGTAATGTCAGTCGAAGCCCCGTCAACGACCCAGTTCTTGCTGCGAAAATGTTGAGCGTAAGGTATCCAAAAGGTGTAGAGGTGCAGCGGGACGCTGGCAACATACAGCATCTTGAGCCTTGAAATACTTGAACTCACATTTCATTATAGAGCAGTGGCTTCCTCCTGTAGCAGAACAGTCCGACCATCATCTGGAGTGTTTTGGCAGGGCAAACCGCGAGGTAAGGCAGCGATCTGCGGGTTATCACGAATCCCATCCACGGAACCAAGGGAATAACGCTGAACCATCCGTTCCAGCAGCCCAGACACAAAATAAAGGCGAAGGCCAGGGCCGTGATGGCCGGCTCCGGGGTAATTTTAAGCAGGTCTATGGTGGAACCCGCCTGCCATGCCGACCTGAATGCCATCCCTATGCCTGGAAACACCCTCCTCTCTTTTGCCGTCAGCGGGATGTAGTTCATGATGAGGCTTCTCACCAGGCTCGTCTGGTCTGTGTAGTGCAGGCAGACCATTTCCGGGAGCCGGACCAAGCGCCGGCCTGACTTTCTTAACCTTGAGTACAATTCATCCTCTTCGTGGGCGATGACGTCCGGGTTCCAGTTGCCCGCGCTCAAGAGCGCCTTCCTGTCGATGAGGAGCATCCCTCCGAAGTGGAGAAGATCTCCCATCGGGGGCTCCGGGCTGTGCCGCGTGTGCCTGTTCCCGGTGGGGAAGATGTCCACGATGGAACCGGAGGCTCCGGCGATGCCTTCAGCCCTTAGCCGGTCGAACCGGTTGAGGAATTCGAAGCTGGGGATTTGCAGCTCCATATCCGCGTCCAGGAAAAGGATGTAATCCTCCTGGCAGTGCAAGGCTCCAGCGTGACGCCCAGCTGCCGCTGAAAGAACGCTGCCGGGATCAAGCTTGACCACTGTCCATCCGTTGGCTTTTGCCAGGCGGCAGGATTGATCCGAGGAGTTCGAATCGACGTAGACGACGCGCTGCGCCTGTGAAAAGACAGCCAGATTGCGCTGCTGCACGTTCTGTAGAAGCCCCGCGGCGTCTCGCCCGATGATGACAACAGCGATGGTGGGCATCATTTCCTCGCCAGTTCGCCCAGCCAAGATGCGAGCAGCCACTTCGCCGCTATCGGCAGTGCCATCGATCTTGGCAGGTGTCGGCGGATAACCCGGTAATTGTCCAACGTGCGCTCGAGCCGCTGGCTGCTGTTCCCCGGGGCTTCGATATCGGAGATGAGGTCGGGCACCTTCGCCATGACTGCCCCGCGGGCCACCGCGCTCATGAAAACCGCAAAGTCCATCGAGATTCGGAAAGCAGGGTCGTAGTAGCCGTAGCGGTCGTGGAAATCGCGGCGGGTTGCGCAGGCCCCGTGACAAAAGCCCATTCCGTGCAAATACAGGGACCAAGGAGCCAACGGAGAAGGCCGCCCGCCGACTCTCTTTCCGTTGAGCAGAATATCTCCATAGGCGAAATCAGCCCTTGGCTGGGATTGCAGTACCCTTACCAGGGGCGTGGCGTCGAGGATACGATCCCCCGCGTTTGCAACCATGATGAGCGGGGCCGAACATGCGCGGATCGCAATGTTGAAGCCTTCTGAGATTGACGACTTCGGTGCGGAGACCAGCTTCAGGTTTGGTGGGCGGCCTGGGATGAATTCGGGCAGCGTCTCGAACTTTTCGGCCACGGCCACCACATGCTCGTAGGGGAACTCGCCCGCCGCGGCAGCCAGTGTCGCATGGGTCTTGGCCAGATCCTGGTCAGGACGAAGTACCGTTGTATAGAAGGATATGGCCGGAGATGAAGTCATGGGCCTATTTTCCCTGGCCCGCGTCCGCCAGAAGCGCTTTGACGGAGGATATCACTTGTTTGGGATTGATGGCCGTGAGGCAGGTTGCTTCAGGCTGAGAGCAGCGCCAGTGGCACTGGTAGCAGGGCAGGTCGTGGTGGATCCACATCTGTCGCTCGCTTGTCTTCCAGGGGCCGAACATCCCGAACTGAGCGCCTCCGATAAGAACAACGCTGGGTTTGTCCATGGCAATGCCCAGGTGGGCCGTAGCTGTGTCGATTGTCACCACGGCGCGCGCCCTGGCGACAGACTCGTAGTACTCCCGGAAGGATGCCGTAGGCATGACTCGGTTCTTGAACGTCGCGCGGGCTTCAAGCAGCTTGCTGGGTGGGCAGCTGACACGGCAAATCTGGCCAGGGATGTCCCTCTCTATAGCATCCACGATCTCAACCCACTTGGGGATGGGACATTGCTTCTTGTCTTCGCTCCCGTACGGGTTGAAGAGCAGGTAGCCCTCGCCGGGCATCGTTTCCAGCTTTGGCTTTAAATCAGCCCCGGTGAACTGTACTCCGGTGCATTGCGAAAGGACGGCGGCATGGGCTTCCAATTCCAAGCAGGCGCCGTTCCTCTGTGTTCCGGGTCCGGGGTAGGAAATGTCTGCTTCACGGAACCGGTCCCAACTCGGGGCCTGCGGGCTGTTCACTCCGAATTGCCGGTGCGCTTTGATCCAGGTGAGCAGCATGGCCTGATGCAGAGGCAGGCGCTGATGACGAAGGCAGACCAGTGTGTTGAACCGCGCCCGGCTCAGCCTGGGCATCACTCTGAACAGGGACGACAGGGGCTCGCCGTGCTGCCGGCCTCCAAAGCTGTGGCCCGTGTTGATCTTCGGATTATGCGGGAAGAGGTACTCAGCGCACGCGTGGTTCGCCTTCGACGTGATGAGGGTGCAGTTTCCAGCCCCGAAATGCCGATTCAGCTGCTGGATGGCGCCTGTGGCCAAAATCAAGTCTCCCAGGGCGTCTGGCTTAAAAATGCAGCACTCTCCCCTCCTCCAAGATGGGAGATGGAATCTGGATAGGATCCGGTGTGCGCTCTGCTTCATGTTTTGTCTTCGTGGGCGTGATAAAGCAGAGGGCTCAGTTTTGGGACAGCCTCTTGCCAAGGGCTTCCAGGTATTCCTTCCGCGTCGTTTCTCGCAGGCTGATCATCTGTCGCGCAAATGCCTCCCTGCTGCTTTCCAGCCTCTGCGCATGGTTCAGCGCTTCCCCTGCCGAAATGTCGTTAAGATAGCGGTGTTGGAGACCAATCATCTCGACCATGCGCGCTCGGCTATCCGTGCCAACCACCAGAGATGGCCGGCCGAAGCTGGCCATGGCGAAGGCGCCATGGACACGATTTCCAATGCCAAAACGAGCCTTTGAGTAGAACGGCAAGTAATCTTGGAATCGTGGTGAGAAAAAAAGCGGGATGTTTGGGAAAAGTTCCCTGGCCATGGTTGCCTCGTTCTTGCTGTGGCACGCTATGACGCAGGGAAATTGCTGATGAAGTTTCGGCACGAATTGCCTAAGCACCTGCTGCCATCGGTCCGGCTTCAAATCCCCGTCCAGGACGTAATGCCCGCCCAGCGGCATAAGGTTCACAACAGCGTATTCAGGGTCTTGCTCGGATATTCCCCACCGATCCCGCGCGAAAAGCGAGGGGCACGGGAGCAACAGCGCTTTTCTCCCGCAATCTTCCAGTATTTGGGCGGAAAGGCGGTCCCTGACGATGGTGAGTTCTGCGATGTCGCAATACCAACGGATAAACCTGGCGATGGCTTCGTCGGCGCTTACTTCCCCCCCGTTGCTGTGGTATCCTTGGCAGGTTCCTCCTCCAATGTTGAACAGACGCTTCCCGCCGTCCGCAACCCTCCTGCGCAACAAAGGGTTTACCCATTCGGCTGTGGCGCAGGTGCTGTATTCGTTCCTCCAGTAAATGGGCGCCCCGCATTGAATGACCAGGTCTGCCATGCGTATTGCATCGTTAGAAGCAAGGGGTACCAAGGCGTCCAGCCGGTGCGCGAGCCTGGAGCCTGGCATGCCGGGCAGCCTGTCGAGCGCCTTTGCAACACCGCGGTTATGCAACCAGGCCCAATTGCGCCGGGAAGTGATGGGCAGGTGCTTGTGGATGTGTACGTACTCGGCGGCCCCACCGCCGGCTTCATCGACCAGATGCATGATTCCCTCGCGGGCGAAGTCATCTCCCACATTATGGTACGTAGTTGTAATGGTTGCGATCCTCATAGCCTCACCCTCCTATTATACGTTCTGTGTTTGCCAGCCCTTGAAGATTCTGCGCATTGCGATGTATTTCCAAAAAGTGAAGGGAATGAGAAACCCCGCAGTTTGCTGCCGCCATAGGGTTCCTTCTCCAAAGACAAGGGACGTCAGATAGGAGCTGACAGCGTAAATTCCAACGGTGGCGATGGCCGCCCCCAGCACCCCCTGGGTGGCGGTAAGCCACATTGACAGCCCAACTCCCACAAACATGCTAAGAATGGCGGATTTGGTAATGAACCAGGACTTTCCCTCGGCGATCAAAATGGTGTTCCGCAGGGATCCTTGGGCAACAAAGGGAAGCGTCCAAATATGGAGGCTGAGAACATGATCCACCCCCGCAAATTGCGGGCCGTAGATGAGGCGGCAGAGCAGCGGGGCGCTGAAGGAAACAGCCGCAGCGAGGAGGAGAGCGGCGCCCGTGGCAAAATCCAACAGATAAGATTTCCACCGCTCAAAGCGTTCCTTATCCTGGCTCCGCATCCGGGAGAGCATTGGGTAAAGCGCGACGCACAGCATCGCCGGCAGGATGTAACTGAACTCTGAAATCTTCACGGCGGCGGCGTAAAGGCCGTTGACGCTGGTTCCCAGGGATTTGGATACGACCAGTTGATCGCAGCGGGTGTAGGTGGCGACCGCAACGGAGCTCAGGCAGAGGGGCAATCCTTGCTTCATCAAGGCTCGAAGTGCCGGCCATGAAACAGACAGCCGCAGGGGGAATTGCATTCGATAGACGCGAATCATAGACAGGGAGGTTATGCAACTCTCCACAATGGTGACCGCGGCGAGCCCCACCAGGCCCCCGTTGCGGACGATAACAACCACCCTTCCCGCGCATCCAATGACCGAGGCAATCCCTTGTGAAAGGATGAAGTACTTTTGCTGCGCCCGTGCTTGGAACCAATAATCCAGAACGTAGGGGGCCTGAATGGCCAGGCTTCCTCCGCAAACGCAGGCGGTCCCCAGCATCTGCGGGCCGGCAACCCAATATACGGTCAGGCAGAATGCCGCATACAGCACAATCCCCGCGAACAAACGAAGGACGAGCGTGCTGCCGATGATCGTCTGCCTGGCGTCGGGGTTGGTTGCCAGGTTCCTAATAACTATCCGATCCAAGCCGAGAGGGGCAATGGAGGTGAGGAGCAGCAACCATGAAAGCAACAAGCTCCACTGCCCAAAGCGGGCGGGGCCAAGATAGCGAATAACGAGAATTCCAACCACGGCGCCAACCACCAGCTTGAACACCTTGTCGGCCATCAGCCAACCCAGGCTGTTAACAGCCTTGCGGCTGTCCCCATGGGGGAGGCGCTTCAGAACTGCTCGAAAGTCAATGTGCATCAGTTGCCATAGCTCCCTATCCCTGCATGGCAGGCAGGTTATTGGTTTTTGCGCAGCAGCACTCCAGCCAGGTAAGGTTTTTTAAGCCGGCGCCAGTCGCCGGCGCGATGGAAAAATAACCGGGATAAGGCGGCCGTCTTTCGGATTGTTTGGGTTGGCGTTGTGCTGGACATAGGCAAGCCCGGGTTTACGTGACTCCGCCCGCCGCGAGCGCCTGCTTCAGTTCCTTGTCGAACTGTTCGTTGGCGAGCACGACCTTGAGAATTTGAATCTGGCCGGGGTTCAGCTCCTTTTCCGCTATGGACAGAATGTCTATCTCCCTCATATCCTGCAGCGGCTTGGATACGTTAGCCGACACAGGCGCGTCGAACAGCGCCAGCAGGGCAGCCTTCCAGCGGGCGAGGTGGGGCTGCAGAACCCCCCGTAATTCAAATGGGTAGCGCAGGGCCAAAATGCCCTTCGGGTGCTCGCAGACCCAGCGGTCCAGGTGTTGGATGGCGAGGTCCACGTCCTCAGCCAGCGTTATGATCCGCTTCATGAACGGACGGTTTGGAAGATCTACGACCTCCCAGTTCTCCCCGTGCGGGCGGTCGGGGAAGAAGCGGATGTATTTTTTGACGGTGTCGTACTTATTGCCAAAGCGTTCGCTCAGCACGTTCCCCTCGCCGACCTCCGTCATTTCGGTCGACCCTGCATAAATGAACCAGTTGTCCCCGACCGGGTCATAGAAGTCGCTGTAGGTGTGGATGTCCCCCATGAGCACCGTGCAGTGCCGGAGGCCGAGGTCTCGCAGCTCCTGGGCGCTGAAGTCGTAGTCGGGTTCCTTCTGCGCCCTGGCCCAGGTCAACAGCTCCAAAAGCCGGCCGTGAAGCACCAGCACCTGAATTTGCGGGGCAGCTTTCTTGACGTTCCCATACAGTTGAGTGCGCTCCTGGAATGCGAAGAAGGCGCCCTTTTTGCTGCCGATGGAAAGGATGCGGCCATTTGCGTTGATCGCGGGATCGATGGTGTCCAGCCAACTGGCGTCGCTGCCGTCGTGGTTGCCGTCAATCGCCCACAGGTTCTTGCCTCCGTTCTTTATCCTGGCGTGCATGTCTCGGAACAAGAGCTGAAACCGGGGCAGCAGCGCTTTCTTGTGAAAGCTGTCTCCCGTCAGGATGATTCCCCGGCAATCAGGATCTGCGCAGGTGTTTTTAACGATGGCCTCGATGCACTTCTGGTTGTCCTGATATCGCGCGGGGATGCCATACTGCACTCGTTCGAGGTGCAGGTCCCCGGATACATTGAAGTAGATTTGTTCCACCTAATTTAGTTTGGGATTCTATTGCAGCGGCGCTTTTTCCTAATGGTTCAAACCTTTACGGGCCTTGGAGGGCTTTTTTCACATCGTTCTGCACATTGCCGGATTGCACGGGCTTGGGCGTGGGGATTATTGGACCGGGGGACTGGGCCGCCACGGGCAGTTCCGGCGGACGTGGAGGAGCAGACAGCTTTGGGACCGCCGGCGCCTTCTTGGCTGCGTTTGGCGCATCGGCCTTGTTTTGGAGGCTGGTCTGGGCGTCTTTCGCCTGTTTTGCCTTGTTGACCCTGGCCAGCACGTTTACCTCCTTTTCTCCACCGATCTTCTCACCGGCCCTGGTCCTCCGGTCTGGCAGATCCTTTAACAGGGAGTCGGCCAGATCGAACTGCCGCAGGGACTCCTCCTTGACAGGGTAACTCCCGACGGGCCAGAATACTGCGGACGTCTTGTTGCTGATGCTGACAGCCCCGACAAACCAGAGCTGCTCGCTTGTCAGCATGATGGAGCTCTTTTCCGCCTGCTCTTCGGTCGGCGTCGTGCTCTCGTCGAGTATCTCCGGGAAGGCTTGGAGCACATGGGTTTCTTGCAGCGTCTTGTCGTTTCGCTTGGGTTTGGGTTCGGTCCCTTTGCCATTCGTGCTGACTTCGGGCGCGCGCGCCTCAGAGGTCTTGACGACGAAAGCATACGTCTGCACTACGCCCTCCTCGTCGGGCATTTTTGAAAGTCCAGTCAGCTCCATCTGCTCGTTCCGGTCGGGCAAATCTGCCGCTTCCCCTTGGACCTCAAACCGGAACGGGTTCTTGATCGAGTGCCAGTCTGACTTCAGGTAAACGCCGCCCAGGATTGGGTTTGGCCCCGCCGCGCTGTTTGTGTTGTCCGACGCAGGCAATGGCCGCGGTCGCCCTTCTGAGCCGGCGATGCTCCCCATGAGGGTGGATGCTTGCTGGGCCTTCCCGCCAACCAAGGCTGCCAGGCACAGGAGAATTGTAAAAATGAGCTTCATTGGGTCAGGGCAGCCGTATGGAGACAGAAGTGATCACCTCCTCGTCGGGCTTGTTGGGGTTGGGCTGCATAATCATGGAGTTGATCTCCATAAACTGAAAGGTGTTCCACATGTCAGTCAGCAGTTGCCCCAGTGAGTTGTAGGAGGCGACCAGGCTGAACTTCACCTCCTTGGAGTCCGGGACCTGTATGGTCTTGAAGTTGAACACCTGGTACTTGGGGTTGCTGTTCACGAAGCCTTGCAGGGAATCCAAGGTTGTGGCTGCAATGTTCTTCTGGAACGTTATATTTGCCTCCTTTTTTTCCGGGATGTTCTGGTAAGAAGACACCTCTTTGTCCAGGGCGAGCATCTGGCGGACCAGGTCATCCTTGTGCGTAATGATGGATCTCCATTTGGCTTCCTGCGGTTTCAACCAGTGGGACACCGCCACCCAGGGCGCAACGGTGACGGCCGCCAAAAGCAAAATGCCCAAGATGGCTGCAATTTGAGCGCGCGTGTTAAAGTTCATTGCTTTTTGAGTTGAACGACCACAGCGGTAAACTCGTTGTTGATGTTCGCCTTTTGCCCCCTGGGAAGCTCGTTGTACTTCGGAGTCTCCTCTCCAGCCGACTGCAAGAGGTAATCTGCGGGCGCAGTGCTGATCCGCACGACGGGCTCGGTGATGGGCTTCTCCACCGTCACGCGCACGCTCGCGCTGTCCCCCAGCTGCAGCAGTGTAATGGTGTTGGCTCTTTGCGTCTTGCTGATGAGCGTTGGGATCCATTCCAGGATTGCTCCCGGCCGGGTGATCTGCTTTTGGCGCATTTTGTAGAGGTCGTAATCCCTCTGAACGCTCTTGTTGTCCACGAGCTTTGACTGCATCGTGTTGATCTCGCGCACCGTGTTTTCGGTTGTTCGGCGGGCTTGCACCATTTCGTTGTAGAGCTTGAACTCATCGATGCTTTCCCGGAGCAGAAGCCCGAGCCCCGTCAGCGTCGCGATGTAAAGAAGAACGAAGAAGTACTTCATCCACTCGGGCAAACGGAGCATCACTTCCTGCGGTTCGGGCTGCAGGTCGATGATAACCGGCAATTTCTTGGTGAACGCCTTCATTTGCTCTCTGCTTTCTGCGCATCAATTTCACGGATGATGGCCATGTCCGGTTCCGGGTACGGCTTCAGGTCGCTCTCAAAGGTGTCCTGAGGCCAGGTGATCTGCTGGCTGTCCTTGTAAATGGCCTCCAAACCGCTGAATGTCGGATCCTGCTTGTCGTGGCAGGTGTAAATGTTGACCTCGGCGCCCGGGGCCTTGTTGCTGATGATGTTCAGCGTGGTGTCGATCTCGCGCTGGATGGAGTTCAGGAGCGGCTTCTGCCCGGTCGGGTTGCGCGTCGCCTCCGCGAAGAGCTTGCTCCGGAGCGTGACGACCTCGTGGCCGGTCCATCCCATGAAGAAGATGAGCCGCTGCGTGTAGTAAACCAGAATCCCCGGCGCCGTCCAGTTGAGCGGCAAAGTGGAGACTCGCGCGATGACGCTGGTCGGATAGTGGAAAACCCCGACCACATCGAAGCCCCAGCGGCGGAACTTCTCGATCGGCTTCACAATCTTCTCCCGCTCCACGCCGTTCAGGCTGAGCTGGTCGCCCGCCTGGGTCAGGAAGTACTTGGTTTGCTTTTCATACGACTTGCCCACCTCTTCCTCAAGATTCGCCTCCAGAGCCTTCTCAACGTCCTTCAAGCGAGAGTCTTTGGAGTAGATCTTCAAGTTCGAGAACATGCAGTTTATGCCCAGCAAGAGGCTCCTGGCAT
>Ga0224558_1000480_pt1 | contig 46324 bp, 38 predicted proteins | sample 714S32024metaG_FD_180682 | JGI IMG/M metagenome (GOLD analysis project Ga0224558, IMG submission 180682) | Peat soil microbial communities from Stordalen Mire, Sweden - 717 S3 20-24 | ecosystem: Environmental > Terrestrial > Soil > Wetlands > Peat | place: Sweden: Norrbotten County, Stordalen... | reverse complement strand
TGTGGGCCACGATTACGGTGAAACAGAAAATGCGGCCCACTTCAGAACGGAATCCCGGCCCACATCACACCGGAATCAGTGGCCCACATCCAATGGAATCACCGGCCCACTTCGACCGGAATACGCACGGAAATTGTGAGGAATAAACGCAATTGTAGTGTGAAAGTTGTGCTGTTGAGCGAGGTGGAGCAGAGGCTCGAACTTCAGAAAGCCATAGCTTTTACGTAGAAGCGGATCGTCAATGATGATAGAAGCGTACGCTTTCGATGGCCGCCAGCTTTCTTCGCCGGCAACATAACGCAACACCATGGCTTGGGGCACAAGCCGGGAAAAATACTCGGCCAGGGGTGATTGGCCGACTTCAGCGTTCAGGTCCGCAACGTCCTCACTGGCCACAAAGAGGATTTCAGCTCCTTCAGTCTTTACTGCGGCCATAAAAGGCTGGCCACCGATCGAAATCAGTTGCCGCACCGCAGGGTCGCTGTCACCAAGGGATATGACGTGATCGTTCTCGGGGTTGACGGGGCCGAATGAGAGTCCCGCAAACGCTTCGCAGACATCCTTGGAATCCTCGTCGATCACATAAGCCGAGTACTCTGTGTCGATCGCTTCTACAGACTTCAGTCTGCCCTGCGATAAAGCGGCAACCAGTTTGCTATCGAAAGCGTTCACGCGCAGGCCGTGCACCACAAGGTGCGTGAAGCGGGACAATAGGAAGGCAACTAGCTTAGTTGGAACGTTTCCCGGCCCTACCCAGTCTTTGATAACCTGCGGTGTCACAACGAGGCATGAACACTGATCTGGTAAGTTCTTTTCCAGAAACTCCGCTTGTTCTGCCACGTTCGTCAGAGCGATGGTTTCGCAAGGAATGCCGAGAAATTCGGCTAGACGGACCATCCGGGTATCCAGACCGCGCAGTTCACCAATATAAGGGACAATTAATTTCACGCTCGCTCTTCCCTTTAACACGTATGATCCACCGGCTTCCCCGGAGATCGAGTTGGATTCGGTAAGCGAGAAGCAAGTGGCCTAAGACGTCTGGAAAACTCTTTCAACGTGACATTCCCCAAGAGTGGGACACCACATTTGGCAACTGGGACCGCTGGATTCCCCTGTACGACAGCCATAGGTGGCACTGATTGAGTTACCACGCTTCCCGCTGTTACCACCGCCCCTTGGCCAATCACGACATTGGGAAGAATGATGACGCCCGGTCCGATGAAGACATCCCGTTCAATCTTCACGCCCACCGCTCCCCTAAAGTGGGCGATGACCGTGGCCCGCATGCTAATGGTAGTGTCATCCTCGATCGTAATGAGGTGCGGGCGCGAGGTCTCCAGAATGACGTCGTAGCCGATCCAAACACCCTTCCCTATCTTTACGCCTCGAGCACGATGCAACCTTACGCGAAGGCTACGAGCCCCCGGTAATATCCTCGCCAGGTGTTGCAGGATACGATTGATCAAGCCACGCAGTACGCTCTCTTTCATAGGAGTTGTCTACTCACCCGCCGGGTTCACATGGCGAAGATAATTCCTGTGTGCTTCAAAAGAATCCAAATCGGGAAGAACCTCCGGGTCAATCTCCATGCAGAACTCTTCCTGGATCACCGCGGCAAGCGTTATCGCAGTCAGCGAATCCCAACTCCCGGTATTCTCTGCACTTGCAACGCGAATCCCCTCCGGCGTAAGCGCTGGAAACACCGATGTGAAGCACCGTATCAATCGACTTTCATTTTCAGACACTGATTGTCCCCTCAACATGATGATAGAGTGCCGGAACACTGCCCGCAAATTGTTCCTTCGAAAGACGCACGCCGGGCACGGGCGTGGTCCCAGACAACTGGGTGAAGAACTCCTGTAGCGGGCCATTACGTGGAGTGTTCTGGTAGTCGAACTCAATTTCGTCAACTCCAAAAGACTCAAACAAGTACTTCAGACATTGATGTTCGATGCGCCGTGAAAACGCCCTACAACTCATCACCCAGGCATGCACCATTAGCTTACGACTCTCCCAACTTCCCAGGATTGCAGCGATGGTTCCTAGCGGCCCGTACTTGTCTTTGTACGACACGGAGAGCACGAATGCCTTGTTGTTTCTCAAGAAGCTCCGCCATTCCGACTCGCTAAAGCGCTTGCCATTGAGGTTAAACTGGTTGGTCTTGTTGACCAGTTCATAAGCTCTGGCATCTTCGCCTTCACGAATCAGACTGAAGACAATAGATGCTTCGGCCGTGCGCAGAAGATCGTCCGAGGAACTTGTGGCAGAATGAATCGAATCTTGCCACTCGCTAATACTGCGAATGCTATCCAAACGAAGCGCATCGTCTTCGGTCAGGAAGGGCTTCCCGAAAACCTCGCGCAGATGCTTCAACAAATTCAGGATGCCTTGATAACCGCTCTTAGGGAAGACGATGCATTCCACCTCAGGAAACGCTGCCTTGACTTCAGCGACCTCCATGGGGCTGTCGTCAATGAACACCACAGAATCTGCGCCCACATTCCAGGTGTCGAGTATGCGCTTCACCGATTCCGACTTACGCGACCAATGAACTTCAAAAGGGAAAATATCGCTTCTAGATACGAGCAAATCGCTTCTTTCGAAGGCCTGGTCTACTAGCGCAGAATCGTTCTTGCTAGCAGCGGCTATCAACACGCCTGCGCCGGCGAGTGAAGCGATAACCTGCTGGTACAGGCCATGCATGTGCGTGTGTCGCTCCAGATTCCAGGAGATTCCATTCACGCCGTCTTCACCCAGGATGCCCGCCCACAGCGTGTCATCCAAATCGGTAATCAGTCCCTTCTTGGGCGACCGGCTATCGATTAAACTGCTCAGCAGTTCCGCAAGAGCGGAAGCATGTGTGAGGCTGTAGGGAAAACCGGCAATGACGTCGGACTTCGGATCATAGCGCTGGCTTGGAGGAGAAACCTCGCCCAAGAGCTGCGCATTTGCGATGTGTATGTTAGGCTGCTCGGACAGGGCGGCGGCGAGTGACGCGACTGTTTGGTGCAGGTGCAACTCCAGAGAGGCTGCGTGATCGGGCGGCGTCCAAAAAAGCGGAGGCAGGGACAGTGTAGGCATGGAGACGACGGTCGGGACGAGGCGGGAAGCCTTCAGGAGAACTTCATTCAGGCGTGCCGCTGCCCGCTCTGCAGACTCCGCGATATCGGGTAGATTCGATGGCCGCCAGCCACCCAGCCTACGGATTCCCAGGCGTGGATCAAGATCTGCCCACTCAACCACGACTGCCAGAGCATGAACGCCGGAGGGCTCCAGACGCTCGATATTCCCGAATAAATCTCCAAAAAGGCCAGTGTCAATCTCAACCCGGTACTGCGGAAGCCTGCTTTTAAGTTGCGCCGCAAGAAAAGTCTGTAAGTGGAGCGGCGTAAAGCCGCAAGCTAGGTATACCTTCAGCAGAGGTGCATCCTCCGCAATAGGCTGTTTGAGAACTTCCAATGCGTCGATGAGTTTCATGCGACTTTATAATGCATAAACAGTGAAATGACCGGAGTATCCGGAAAGGATGACGCAGGCGCTACCATGAGATAAGGACGACGATCATAGAGACATATCGATTAGCATCGTGACGCGTGACGAACACATTATAGACCATATATTCAATCTTCTATTGCAGCGACTTTCGCCGGGTTCGGATCCGGCGTCACCGGCGAATCTTCTCCCCTCCGTAAAATCCATAGTAAAACGAAGACGCAAATCAGCGCGATCGCGAAGAAAACGATTCCTCCTTGGTGATGAAACCTTCCTGTCAGGTATCCTCGATCGATTTTAGTCCCTAGCATCGCGATTGTAAATATGCGCAAGCCATTCTTGGCAACTGACAGAGGAACTGCAAGGCCAATCACCAATGCCTTTCGCCATGGCGAGCGCAGAAGAAGCTGAGCTAACACCATGGTTGTTACCAACAACATTGAGCTGGAGCGAATGCTGCTGCACTCCTGAGCAACCTGGAGCGTTAGTCCGGGAATGGTCAGCAAGACGCCATCTTGAGTCACAGGAATACCAAAGACTGCGAAAAAAGCGTACGCTGTCCATGCAGACCACTGCTGCAACAAAGCTATGATCACGTTTAACACAAGTCGTGGAAATGGGACCATACCGAAAAGAAAAAGCAGCGGGAATAAGACCGATAAGGAAGCTCGGGAACCAAGGCAAAGTACAAAAGCCCCAATCCACCACAACACGAGCGCAAACATCCTGATCGAGAGCTGCACATCGGAGGGCAACAAAGTTGACCAGACAAGCGCGGAGCAAGCGATCAAGACCGCAATCGCGAGAAAAGCGAAACCAACACGAACACTTGGGGCGAACGTCGTCTTTAGAGATCGCCACTTTAGAAAGATCAGCGCTGCACTGATGGGAAGAATCAGAAGTATGTGCGTGTATTCATCATCATGCAACGATAGCGCGAAGGTGTCGAACAAGACGCGCCACCCAATTAGCACGGACACCGCACACAATAGTGCCATCTCTGCGAGATATTTCGTCAATTTTGTCATGATATCCTGCGATCGAAAACCACTTTCAAATGGATTTAATAGCGAATGGAGTTTTTAAGTCGAACATGTTACATTTTGAGTGTCATGCTAATTGAAGGATGAATGGCCCAGTGGCTTGTCGCTCAATAGGTGACGGTGATGGTAACCAAATCGGCGTTAGCGCCGGGAACGTCGTGCCGCGCCGCTGCAGGCTGGCCAGAAGCGGCACCTGGTTGGGGAGATCCATTGCCGTTTCCGGGCACAGTTTCAGAGCCGGCCGTCTTCCGCATGGTTGTGGTTATGCTGGGCGCTGGGCCGGAACTGTAACTGACATTGTATGGTGTGGGGTTTGTGCAGTTAACCGAGACGGAGGATGCCGGGTTCGCCCTCGCAGTTGTGTAAGATCTGGAAGCCGTGGCAGGAGCAGATACCTGGCAAGAAGAGTTCACAGTCGCGGTGACGCTGAATGAGGCGGTTAGAGTTGCTGCAATGTCGGGGCGTGAAGCCAGAGCCGATGCCAGTAGACCCAAAGCGAACACAAGGGTACTGTATTTCATGGATTTTTCTCTTTTTGAAATGCTCGGAAGAACGCCCTAAATAAAGTCATAGACAGTTCTTCGCGGGACTTTAATGGCCAGCGTCAGAGGTAATATGTGATCCCTGAAAGCCAACCTTGAGCGAAGAGTTGAAAGAGAAGTTTAAAGGGCCGGTTTTGTTTCTCACCCATCGGGTTTGTATCTCCACGACGCCGTCTCCGCGCTTTTACCCTCATAAACATTAATGATTCAGACGGTCCGAGGATTCAGAATTATCATTCATAAAGGAAATGCTGGTTAATACGATGTTGCTGCACTTACATGGCATGACTTGTTTGTGACTTTACCTCGCAGATTGGCTGTTCACCTTGTGCCGTATCTGCGAGTTCATATATAAGTCGGCCATCCATTACCCTTGCAAATGCCAGTACGGCACGCTCGGCACCCTCGCCCACAATTCGCCATGATTCACCGTCCTTAACAATGGACATCCGGTCCCGCGCTCGCCACCAGCTATCGATTTCGCGAGGAAGTGCGAACCAGACGGCTTCCCGCTTACGCAATTCACCCAACATGGCGAGCAAGTCTTTATAGACTGCCTGTGTCTCGGGCTCGATAATGTAGTCGGGATGAACGATGAAACTCGCCAATCCGTTCTTGGCGAGGATCATCCCGATCTGGGTTTTCCATAAGTCGATCGACCGCTCATTCAGCACGTAAAACAACGTGTAATCCTGGATGGTGGTAACCGGCAGTTCGAGCATATCCCCGATAAAGTACGGCATCACGGTGCAGCAGCCACCCTTTTGCGGGTCAAGATGCGCAACATTCGGTATCGACATGTCAAAAGAGAAATCAAGATCCTTGTACCACTCTGGGTTGTGATAAAGCACCGCTGATCGAAAGCCTTTTGCCCCGTACTCCCGGCCATAGAGATTGATAAGAGCGACTCGGCGCAGGAACTCTTCTCGCTCATCAAACAACCGGCCATCATGATTCAGGTCCTGTATGCATATTTCAAATCCGCGATCGCGCAATTGGCTCAAGAATTCTGGCGTGACCCGATATCGTTTCTCGGGTATGATCTGGAATGATGCCTTGATTCCAAAAGAATCATCGAGGTCAAGCAATTGTTCGCAAAAGTCGCGTCCTACCACGGTTTCCACATCGTGTGTCATTGAAATGCAACCTCGAGCGCCATCTGGCCAAAACCATATGAATGGAATACGGTCGGCGCCGCTGGCACGCAGCGAGAGCATCAAAAGGACTTCGCAAATATTCTCGACGGTGGTGTCAACAGGCCACTGGGGGAATTGCTTTTTCTGCCAATCAGCCGCTCGGAGTCTTTGAATGTAGCTACGTAGCGAGCGGTTCGTATAGGGACGGAGCCAATAGTAGATATTCTTGACCACGCGCTCGTATCGATTCAATTGGACGTTTGGGTAACGCTCTAACTGAAGATTTTCGATGACTTCATTCGGATCGAATGGCAGCACAAGTAGCGTCCCATCAAATGAAACGCTGGGTAGCATATCGCGGAGGAAAGAACTCCATTGCGCTTGATGAGTACCATTCACGGAGCGGCCGTAGCATGTTGTGCCGCGACCTAATTGAAAGTACCCAGAATCGAGAGATAATTCCCCGCTGAGGCGAAAGTTGACGAATTCCTCAGGACAGCGATAGCGATAGCGCACGGCTTGAATCAGCGTGGGCTCATCTTTAGCTGAGTCTTTCGTAACTGACTGATATTCTACGTGCACTCGGTACCTTTCGACATCAATCTTACGTGTACTCCATACTTTAAGCCATTCTAAAGCGCCTCGGCTGCAACATGTTTGCTATTATTGGACACTTAACCGACATGCCGATACAACAGTGTGCCCGCTCTGGATGAGAGTGCATCGGGTAATATCGAGAACAGACGCCGCATCGAAGGCAGGTATGATGCCACCAAGTCTTGCCCCTTCTCGCTCTCCGGATACCTAAGATAAGTAAGCCGGCTTCGGCTGGCCCCCAACCGGTCTTTAAACTCGGTCAGGCCTTCGTTTTCCAGGTCAGTGCGACCAAAATCGATCTGCTCTGCACCTGACGCCCTACTCTCCTCGATCAATTTCCAAAACAAGAACGGCATGCCTCCGAGATGGTGGTAATTCTCGTCGGAACAGCCATACTTGTACACCACAGTCCGGTTGTGACGCAGCGTGAAGATCGCAGCGATGGGAATGCCATTTTTGCGGGCCAACCGGATCTCCACGTTGGGGCTCATGCAGGCAACCAGGTTTTGAAACCAGACGCGCGGCTGCGGAAGAATCTGATGGCGCCTCCGTGTGATCATGAGCAATCGGTAGAAGTCCTCGAGAATTCCCTCAGAGCAGCCTTTCTCGTACAATAGTTGCTCGTGCTCGGCTCGCCGGATGCGGCGCTGGATGCAGTTTTTATGCAAATCGTGGAAAATCTTATCGAGAGAAGGCGTCAGGTTGAGAGTATGAAACCAGAAGGATTGGCTCATCACCAGAAGGCTGTCCGAATGTACCTCCCAGGAACATGGCCGAAGTTCGATATATTTCCAGCTTTGCTGGCGGTACTCTGAACGTATCCACTTTGTAAACTCAACGAAGTCGCCTATCTCATTCAGCAAGGGCTCACAGTGGTCTGCGAAAGGCAATGAAACTAGCCGACTTCCGGTAATCCAACTCTTGACCTCGCAGAAAGCAATGCCGTCTGACAACGGCTTCCCGGGAGGTGTGCTTGTCAGCACTATGGGGCGGTATCCGTAGGTTCTAGCTAGGGATTTGAGCCAACCCATCTGGTGAAAAACGGATGCCCTGGGGTGGGATGCAGCCAGATCATCCCAACGACTGTCCTGCATCGGGTCTAGAATGTAGAGTTGCATAGAAGGGTAACTGCCCTGGATATTGAATCGTTAATATTATTTGTATGACCATAGCCATTGTCAATCACAAAGTTGTCGTCTTGCGGCTTGGTGGCTGATGGCGCCTTAGGTTGTGCGAGTGAAGCCGCCGCCGCGGGTGCAGGAAGCCGGCTTTTACCTGGCATGGCGGCCGTCGCTTACGCCCAGAGGGAACCCGCAAGATAAATCACAATAAATCCGAAGCTAATTGGGTAACCGTCTCCTATTGTCATAATGCCGCTGTTGGGAATTATGAAAGTTGGCCTTCCGATCTAGCTAAACCTGCCTTGCTGTTGCCGGAAAGCCCGATAGCCTTATTCCGGCTTCCATTACCTCCCAGAAACAGAAGGGAATTAGACGGGGTCAGTTTGTACTCATCGATTTTGTACAACATTGCCCGATAGCTTACCTTAAGTAACCGTGAGGCAGCTTTGCGATTCCAACCGGTCCTCTCCAGCGCTGCGGATATCGCGTTTTTCTCGGCTTCTCGCTTGACATTTTGTACCAGAGATCGGAGTGATTTCGAAGTGGAGACGTTCACACCAGGCTGAGCCGGCGATGGTATCACCTGATTTACACTCTGCGCTCTATTTATAGCAACTACATGAGCCTCGCTCTCAGGATTTGATCGGTTCTTTCCGAACGCTAGATCTTCGTCGCCCACCATGAGATAACGTTTCACGCAACATTCCAGCTCTCGCAGATTGCCCGGCCAGTTATACTCCTGCCAGGACTCGATAATAGCCGGAGAAAACTCCCGTGGCGAGAGGCCATAGTGCCGTGCTAGCCTACGCATGAAATGTAGTGACAGAAAGGGAAGTTCCTCCTTACGATCACGCAGTGGTGGCACGTGAATCGTGTAGGCGTTCAGCTGGTGGTAGAGATCTTCGCGAAGCCTGTTTTCATTAATTGCGCGTTCAACATCTCTGGCACTCGTAGCCATAACGCGAACATCGGCCTCGATAAAGGCGGAAGTCCCAGGCCTGATGAAACGCTTATTCTGTAGAACCTCCAGCAAATTCGACTGCAGGCCCAGCGGCATCTCGGTAATCTCATCCAACAGAATCATACCCTTTGAACAGTGTTCCAGCTTGCCAGTTCTGGTTCGCACTGGTGCAGTCGTACCATTTCTCTCATACCCGAAAAGCTCCTTCTCCAGGAGGTCTCCGGGCAGGGCCGTGCAACTTACCTTTGCGAACTCGAATTCGGAAGCAACAGACAATCTGTGGATTAGGCGGGCTATGGTCTCTTTGCCGCTCCCATCTTCTCCGATAATCAACACCGGCACGCTTGCTTCTGCCAACAAAGCCGCCTGATCGCGAAGCTTTCGCATGATTGGGCTGATCCCAATAAAGAAGCACTCCTTGCTGACCGGTTCGACATCATCACTCGTAATATCTGTCTCAGCAGCTTCACACGCCATGGAGAGATTGCGTTGGATGACCATTTCAAGTTGGCTCTCTTCGAGGGGCCTCATGAGGTAGTCGCGTGCGCCCATGCGAATTAATTCTTGTTTTCTTCCATTATCGTCGGGTTGACCAATCATGATAATTGGCAGCACGGGACGAAGCCGGCGCAACCAGCGCAAAATGTAAAAACCATCCGTATCCCCATGCGGCAGGTCCAGCAACAGCAGATTGAGCGTTACGCCGGATTGAACTCTGTCGATCGCCTCCCATGCGTTGACCGCTGTTTCAAGTTGCCAGTGATTCGATTCCACCAGCGACCAGAGTGGACGAAGGACTGCAGAGTCGCGGCTAACGACGAGTAAGCGCACTGTTTCGATTGCATTGCTTATCATTGGGTGCCTCCAGGACAGGTAATAAACGACAACATTGCTTTGGGCTGGTTTTACGTTCTATCCTTCTAGCCGAACAGTTAAATATCTCCGCACTTTGTTCAACAATAAAATCAGGCAGGGACTACCCGGACGACTCGGCAGATACGCGGGTCTGCTAGCCGTGAGCTGAGCAGAACACAGCGCCTGACGTGTAGTTCGCAGTTCATCAAAGGATTAGGACTGTCATGAAAGGGATAAACCATCCATAATCTAAGGAAACGTTCCGCACTCTTCCGTCTCCATGTCTTCAGGGGCAGCCAAATAATCCAAAAAAGAAACAAAGCAATAACCTGCGTGCGTTGCCGGTGGCGGAACGCGTAGGTCAAAACCGTTAAACTTGGAATGGAATCTGACGAACTACCCTATCGATAATATTGCAATCAACCGGACCTGGCGTAGTCGACTTGCCAGGTCCGGATGACCACAGAGAGAAGATGAAAATCAGGCTGCCTTGCGTATTCCAGCGGATTAGGCTACCCGGTTTCCAAATTGGTTCTTGGGGCTAAAGTACATCGCCCCGAAACAAGTCAACCCGGCTAGCAGCAGGTACAGCAAGCCTGCGCCACCCTCGGGGATATTAATAGAGGTACCCTCAGGATCAAACCAGAATTCCTGTGAAGAGCTGAGGGGAGTGGGTGTGTAGAGCTTAAGGTTGGTATCTGCTGCCAGTACGCTGGCTGCATTTGAGCCAACGTAGCCCTTTGCCCAAGCAATAAGAGCATTCGATTCTGTGTCAAGGGGGATTGGACCGGTTCCCTGGTCGGCGATACTCCATATCGCCCCTGAAATATCGGCGTGATACGCTGCGGTCTCCCCAGGAGCAAACATCAACTCCACCAGAGTCGCAATCTCAGCGTAGGCCGTGAGCGCAGCGGATTGGAATCCGAAGTTGGCCCCAAACTTGGTGCTGCTTAAGTTTGCGGCTATTTCCGGGGCAGTCAAGGCAGTTGCAGTCCAAGAATCGGGTAGGGGAATTTCCGTGTTGTAGTCGTCGCATATCATAGCTGTTGTTGCTGTTGTTTGACCACCGCTGACGCTGGCCGTGCCATAGTAGAGTCCGGCGTAAGCGTCCGATCCGGGGTACACGACCCCTTCGACTGCCGTAAGCTGCATGTTGTAAACCTGCCCGAGCGCAGGAAGCGCCAGGCACAGAGCTGCACATCCGATGATTGCAGCCAATCCAACTCTGATTCTCATTGTCTTCTCTCCTCTTACTAGTATCAAAATCGACTTCAGCAGAGGGGGAGCCTACTGCAGCCTTCACTAATTGGTTCCAGCTTAACGCAATGCTGAAACTTGTCAAGCCTGATAATTTTTGCAACCTGTTGCAAATACTTGATTATCAGGACCGGAGGGTGCCTGCACACCTCCGCTCACGGTTCGTGTCCTTTTTGTACAGCCATAATGCTCAAGCCGGCCTTCTGCATTGTCAAGGTAGATAATTCTTGCAATAGGTTGCAAAACTTTGCAACCTATCTCCGCGGCCTCTTTGCGTTTTTATCTGTGGATGAAAGAGATGGAAGATCGGAAAAAGAGGTTTAGAAAGGGAGCAAGCCAGGCAGATCTGCGTAAACCATCGCTCCTCACTGGCGCTTGCACCTATGTCTGGCAGCGAACGAATCAGGAATCAGGCCTTACCGGCGATGGATAACCTTGGGTTAATCCGTCAAGACTGCACTGGCATTCGTTGAACTCTCCGTGATGCAGAAAGGGTCATCCGGACTTGGCGTTGATGAGGTACGCCGAGTCCGGATGACTACCGGGAGGGGAAGTCCAGGCTGCCTTGCACTTTTCCACAGCGGGGTCAGGCTGTGCGAGTGCTAAGGCGCATGGTTCCGAAGCAAGTAATTCCGGCCAGCAGCAGGTAAAGCAAAGAGGCTCCGCCTTCAGGGACGAGGGTAATCGAGGGGTCGTCAATGGCGGTCGTCGTATCTTGAGTCTGGAGCGACGAAAACTCGAGGGTCTCGCTTGTCGACGTGGCCGTGAAGTCGTAGTTGTAAAAAGTCCAGACTGTGGGAGGAACGACCCCCGCAAGGACAGTGTCTCCAACTCCAATGGAAACAGTTGTTGCGGGAGCCCCTGTGCTAAGGCGCCCTTCGAGATAGAACGTCAAGTCATAGACATTGTTCACAGTCAGGCCGGTGATCGTCTGCGAGACCGAAGCAGGGTCGAGAGCAGTGCCGAGCTGCACGAAGGCGACCTGGGGAGCCCCCGAGGGCGGCGCGGCAAAGCCGAAGTTTGATCCCTGGCCTGCAATGCCTGAACCACTGGCGTAATTAATCAACGGAGAGAAGGTCCAATCAGGGACAATAAAGTCGCCTGTGCCGGGCGAGGCGTAAGCATAGCAAAGACCGCAACTGGGGAGGAGTGTGTTTGGGGTGAATTCGGGGTTTTGCACCCAGTTCGTCACTTGCGCAGAAGCTGCGGCGCCGGTAGCTAAAACAATCGTCAGAATGACGGGCACCGCAAGAATTTTGAAACCCTTGATCTTCATCGGGAATCTCCCTTCCGTTATCGAGCGATTGCCCTTACGGGCGTCCGCTCTGAATCTGCACCTTTGTACAGGCACCGCCCTATTGCCAAACCTGGCCCGTACTTCTTTACTACGCATTCATCCTAGCGCAATCACAAAAACTGTCAAGCCTGATAATTTTTGCAACCTATTACAAACACTTGACATCAGGTTCGGGGATTGTCTTAACACTCCCCGCTACCGATTCGCGTCCAGTTCTCGATTCGCCTACCACTTCAGACCGCTTGCCTGTATTGTCAAGGCTAATATTTCTTGCGATAGGTTGCAAAGTTTTGCAACCTCTTCACGTCTCAGGAGGGAGCACGGAACGCTGTTCCGGCTCGAGCAAACTTGATTGTCTGGCCGTGTTGCCGGCGCATGCCGCTTCTTACGACTTCAAGTGGCCCAGCTCCTTCTTGATTTCGGCAGCGGCGGGGTAGTTGGGATAGAGCTTTAGAACCTGTTCAAAGTGCTGCCGGGCCAGTGCTGGCTTCTCAGCCTTTTCGTACGCCCATCCCAGGTGATAGTGAATATCGGGATTGTCGGGGATCTTGTTCTTTTCCTGCAGCTTGAGCGCTTCCTGAAGGAAGTTGATTGCCAACGGGTACACGCCCTTCTTGTAATAGATCCATCCGAGAGTGTCGGCAGCGCCGGGAAAATCGGGCAATTCTTTCCGCGCCGTCTGCGCAAGCGATAACGCCATATCGAGGTTTCCGCCCGTTTGCACCATCACACGGGCAAGATCGTTGGAGGCCACGGGATTCTGCGAATTGAGGTTTAAGGCGTTCTGATAGGCGTCTTCTGCTTTCTTCCAATTCGACTTGGACGCGTACAAATCCCCCAGCAGGACATCGAGATTTTGCTGACGGGGATTGTTCTTGAGAGATTGCTCACCAATGGCGATGGCTTGATCGATTTCTCCCTTGGCGGCATGCACCTGGCATAGTTGCATCAAGGCATCGTAATTATGCGGGTCGAGCGCAACGGATTTTTCAAACGCGGCCTGGGCTCCGCTAAGGTCTTTCTTACCGTGGAACAGCACGGCGCCCAGCAAGTTGAAGAAGACGCTATTCGTAGGCTCTTTGCCAATTTGTACCTTGGCAATGTCAACAGCCTTATCTACTTGTTTCTCCGCGATGTATGTGTTCATCAGGCCGCGTAGCGCGTCTGTCGAGTTGGGGTTCCGGTCCAGGGCGTCCTGGTAAGCCTTGATAGCATCGCTATACTGCTTCTGAGCGAACCTCAAATTTCCCATCTGTGCATAACCAAACGCGCTGTTCGGGGCCACGGCGATCGCCCTGCGAATATCCTGTTCCGCTTCGGCATAGTGCTTGCGATTGATATTAGCTACAGCGCGCAGCGCGTAACCATCCGGCGACACGGGTTCCAGCCTGATCATTTGGTTGGCTGCGTCCTCAAGAGTGTTCATGTCGCCCAGCAGCATGGCGGCGTTGGCAATAGAGCGCTGAGCATCCAGAAAATTAGGGTTCAGGCGCAAAGCCTCTCGCCATTCGCTTTCGGCGCGCTCCAGATTCCCCTGCTTTTGCAAGGCGACACCGAAAGTATAGTGGGCTTGAAAGTTGTTAGGGGCGTCCTTGACCACAGTCTGAAGCATCTGGGCGGCGTCGTTCACGTCTCCCTTGGTGATTTGCATCTGGCTTCGATAAACCAGGGCGTCGTCGTCCTTGGGGTTAGTCTTCAGGATTTCATCGTCAAGGCTGCGTGCCTCGTCGTAACGGTTTGCCTGGATGAGAAGTTGAATGTATTTCTTTTTTACTTGCATGTCTTTAGGACGTTCCTGATAAAGCGCATGGTATTCTGCCACGGCTTGGTTCAGGTCGCCGGTCATGTAATAGAAGTTGCTGAGCGCCAGGAAGCTGTCCGGATTGTGCGGCAGGTCGCGCTTGGCTTGCTTCAGAACCTCCTCCGCGTCAGCTTTCTTGCCCTCGGCCAGATACAACCGGGCTAGCGCTTCACGCGGCTCCATAGTCTTTGCATCGATGCCTAGCGCGTCGCGGAACTGCTTTTCCGCTTCATCGAATCTCTTTTGCGATTGGTAGAAGTTGCCCAGTACTAACCGTGCCTGCGCGGCTTTCGGATTGAGCTCGATAACCTTCTTGAAATCAGCCTCGGCCGCAAATAGCTCATTGTTTTTTACTTGCAGCAGAGCAAGGCTCAGGTAGGGTTCCCAACGGCTTGGATCGAGGGAGATTGTTCGCTGCATCTCCACGATTGCCTCGGGGATTTTGCCTTGCACAGCCAGCAAACTCGAAGCCATAGCATGAACGCCCGGATCGTCGGGCCGCTGTTTCAGAAGCAGATCAGTTTGCTCCTGCGCCTGTCGAAAGTCGTGGCCCTGGATCAGCAGCCTCGTCATCTCCATTCGCGCTCGGTAATCATCGGGCCGAAGTTCAACGGTACGGGCCAATTCCGAATAGGCGCGGTTCCACTGTTGCAAGTGTAGATAACTTTCTGCAAGTTGGAAGTGCGCGTCTGCGTAGCCGGGATCGATCTTAACGGCATTAGTGAACTCAATCGCCGCCTCCTGATATTTCCCTTTCTCGAAGTATCGCTGCCCACTCTGAAAGAATTTCTGCTTGCGCACGTTGGGGTCGAGAGAACATGCCGAAAGAAGAACAGCGATCAGTCCCAAGGTCAGGATGGGACGCCAGCTGGAAGAGAATCTCACCTTAATACCTCCATTGCTGTGTCGTGTGCAACCGTCGCGGCGACACTATGCAATTCAGAATACTATTACTAGGAGCACTTTGAGTAAGGGTCCCAAAGGCAACCTCGGCGGATTGCTGAGATCGCTTTTACAGGATCCATGGTTTTGCGGGACTCCTGAATTATGATGCCTTTATTAGTTTCCTTATGTATGCTGGCCGGTAGAGTGCTGCTCCAATCAAGGTTCCAAGGGTATTTGTAATTACGTCTGTCATGTTGGAATCTCGCGTGGGGAGAAAGTGCTGCGATATCTCAATCACAAGACTGATAGCCAACCCCAGAACAACTGTTAATATCCGTGGCCGTGAAATTATTCGCACTCGTGAGAAGTAGGCTGTGAAAAAAAATCCCAGTGGAATAAACCCGCCGATATTTATGCAAACATCGGACCAATAACTCCAACTCATCCATCCATCCCACCGGCTGCGGAACGGGTCCCACGGCGGACTCAGAAATGTTGGATGCAATGTGTAGTAGCGTGTTGGAATTACAAGATCATTTCCGGAACCCATACGCTCACTTACGGTACTTCCCGTGCGTTCATCGAACAAATACAGCGCAATTGGAGCCCTCTCTCCGTGAATAATGGGGCGCTGCCCCTGTGTCCAGTGCTCATAATGCGTCTCGACCTGTGGAGCTGTTAGTGCAAAGTCGTAGATCGCCAGTCCAGAAATCTGCCCCGTCCAGCTATCTCCAATGGTTGAGCTCGCAAGTACAAGCTGGCCCGTCAAGTCGCCGTTCACAAGTCCAAATCCCGATGAGACATTGGTTGGCACGCCGTTTACATAAACCGAGGTTTTCTGTTGGCCGCCTGTAATTGTCAGTACTACGCGCTTCCCTTGCTCAAATATGCTACCAGTTTTCAACCACCCCCGGAATACCTTACCCTGCGCGTCGACAATGGGGCGTTGGACTGCAAGACTATCATCGAGCTGCCGCAATGCAAAGGGATACTTAGGATCGGGGAAGCTGTCAAAGGCGAGAATCGTACCTGAACCATCTACCCGTCCCGGTTCCAGCCAAATCTCCACACTACATGCGCCGGCGGGGGTAGCCGAGCGGAAGCTATGAGCACTCGCCACAATACCATTGTGGCCAAATCGGAGTCCATTCTCTTCCTTTAGCCACTCAACGCCGTTTTTCGGGGCACAAAACGGCCATAAGCCAGCTGTCAGTATCACACACAGAATCAAAGCGCAGAGCATACCTAGGTGCTTTACGCATATATTTTTGATCCATATCATAGTCCATTGGCTTTCATACACTCGATAATATTGCGCGCCAACCAGTGCTCTTTAATATGACCACGCCATCTCTTAGCCACATGATGTTTGCAGTGATAATAAGTCCGATAATTGTTGGGTACGGTTCTGGATGGAGCTTTTATACATGAGGATGCACTTACCACTTATCTGTACTGAGGAGGTGAGCCTTCTCGCGCTGATCCTTGCGCTTGAGGCCTCCCTATCAACACCTGAGCTTCGCCAGCATACTTGCCCTCGACTCTAAACACGCTTTTTTGTTCAGGCTGCAGCGGCCCGCTCTCTGGATGTCCTGCCGACTGGTTCATCTGTATTCTCAAACGGCTTCGGCGGCCGGTCTCGTGGCCTTCCGTGACGGAGCCAACTCGCGTAGAAGGCCGTCAAGCTGGCGCAGCGGCGCCAAGCCTCGATGAAAAAGGATGACAGTGCCCAAATAAAGCGCGAGAAGCAGCATTGAAATGACGATGATTGCCCTTAGCGCAGCGCTCGTGCTTGAAGGGATGTCCCAGAATGGCGTGCCTCGGATGATCACGGCTGTCGTTAAGCCCGCCACCAGCGCTGCGGCAACGTACCTCCAGATAGCGGTAATCAAAGTTGAGACACCAAACCCGATGGGTCGCCCGGCATACCAGAAGCTGGGAATCAAAAGTGTCCAATAGGAAATAGTCCACGCCGCAGCAACTCCCGCAGGCCCCCAAGGCAGCGCCGCTATGAATAAGGAGACGGTAAATGCTAACTCCACAAGACTCCAGCGAAGCCAGCGCCCCGGCTTCCCGATGGAGAGATGGATCCAACCAACAGTGCTACACAGCAGCATGGCGCCGATTCCCGGTCCGAATAGCTCAAAGATTCTGCCGGATTCCGACCATCTTGGTCCAAGTACCAGCCGCACCACGTCCCTGCCAACCAAGGTAAGATCGGCGCTCATTGCCATGCCGGCAAACGCAATCATCCCAAGCGAACCGGCGAGGTAACGCCGGAAGCGAACATGGTCCTGATTCAACCGGCTCAATGTTGCCAGTGCGACATTGTGGAGCGGAGCAGTGAGCTGGCTGCCCGAAATCGTGAATAAGTCATAAGCTTTTTTGTAGAATCCAAGAGCTGCCGCATTGAACTGCCAGCCAACCAGCAGGTTGTCGATATTCTGACGTGAGTAGCCGAGGCTGAACTGCCCGTAAACTTTCACCGCGAACCGGACCATGGCGCCTGTCTTACCTGTCCGTCGCGGTAAACTCGGAATCCATCGGCAAAGCCACCAGGCTCCGACCGCCACGCTAAGCTGCTGCGCCACGATTCCCGCCACCAGCGCCCAATATCCCCAGCCTCTCAGGGCCAGCAGGATCGAAACAGCTGTATTCACCGCACGGCCGGTGATATCGTTGGTGGAAGTGTTCGCAAAGCGCATGGCGCGCTTTAGCAAAGCTATGTGTATAACGGAGACTGCCGCAATGAAGATCCCCACCGACAGGCCTGCGGTGACATTCACCACCAGAGAATTATGGTAGAAGCGCGCAAGTAGCGACCCCGCCGCAGCAAATGCGATTGCCAGCACCAGCCCAGCGCCTGAATTGAGCCAGAACAAATTGCTGGCGGTGTAACGGTCGATTTCCTCAAACTGGATGACCCCCTCTGTAAACCCATTGAAACCGAAGTTGACCAAGAGGAGGCTGAAGGTAGTGACCATGGTGACGACGCCGAAGTCGGAAGGCGTCAGTAGTCGGGCAAGGATCACCGTGCTGATCACTTGGGCCGCAAGCGCCAGTCCCGAGGCTGATACCGTCGCTGCGCCGCTGCGAACGGCGAGACGCCGTAACTCGTGGCTTCCAGCTCTAGGGTGGAAGGCACCGCTGGAGTCAAATGGGATCATTCATAGTCTCTAGTCGAAGTACATATAATAGGCAACCAGTGTTTCCTTCCAACGTTCATTCCGTGACGCCGAGAGGCCTCTCTATGCGTGCCACGCCCTCCTCGTTGATAGACCGTTCCCTGTCGGGAGGAACTTTTCAAGGTCACCTCGCAAACTCCCTGTGCGGCATCTTAGGCGACGGAAGATCTGGCTTCGGGCCCTGCCCTAAAACCCACCGCAGGATCGAAGTGAGGGTCTGCGCCTTCGCATCCCAACTTAAGTATTCTCGCGCATAAGAAACGGCCTGCTGCTGTAGCTGGTCAAGACGATCCCGGTCCTGCGCCAGACCGCGCAGAACCTCTTCAATTTGAGAAACAACGTCGTCCTCATTGGTGAGAGACACCTTACACCCAACGCCCGGGTGGACGATGTCGCCGGGTCCGCCGAAATCCGAGACCACGGGCACGACGCCGAGCGAGAGAGCTTCAAAGACTACGCCTCCGCCGAAATCACGAACGGAAGGGAAAACCAATATATCGGCCGATCGGAGCCGATGCATTACCTCGTCATGCTTAAGGAAGCCACAAAACGAGACAGCTTTGTCGATTCCGAGCGACCTCGTAAGCTGTTCAAGGCGGTTCCGCTCCACGCCATCACCGACTACGGTAAAGCGGGCCAAGCCCTCTCGCAATAGTGGGGTAGCTCCCCGCAAAGCCAAATCACACGCTTTCAAGGGAATCAGACCACCAACAAAAATCAGTTCAAGTCTGGCTCCAGGCTCGCGACTGCGCAATGTACGGGAACACAGTGAACCGTCGATGCCATTCTCGGGGAGGAAAAAAAGCTTTTCGCTATGGACAGCTAACTCCGACAAAGTATGCGAGGAGCCAGCTATGATCGCCCCCGCGCGGCGATAGGTGGACCTGGCAAAAGGTAAGAACGGGTATAGCCTCCTCAAGCCACAGATCCATCCGCTCTTAGGCTTAGCATGCCTAAATCCCTGCGGCCACGGCAAACCTCCATTTACGGGCCCGATCACGAAAGGCACAGGACCGTTCCGTAGGAAGAAAGCAAAGGGACTGGGGCTGATCGTTGATACTGGCAAGAGTCGTAACACGATGTCGAAATCGCCAGCCCTGATCCGTGCTCGAGTCTGGCGCCAGGCCTGCCATTCATAAACAACATAAAGCGGAAAGAGGAAGGCTTGTAACACTTGGTTGTAATAGTTGTCTCGGAAAACCCAGTGAATGATCCAAGCATAGATGTGTTCGAGCCAAGCCAACCTGATCACTTCCACGGAGTGAATCGCGCCCTGCCGGCGTTGCACGGCGTCCTCACATGAGGAGCAAATCACAAGAGTGACGTCATGGAGGCGTGCAAGAGCTTGAGCCTGGGAATACCCTATGAGGGCACCGCAGACGCTCTCCGGGTTCGCACCTGGCGCAAACACTAAGATACGCAACCGATTCACGACTTCTCCTAGTTGTAGCCGCATCTTTCGTTTACCGAGAAGGCAGAATAAAGCACAGAATTGATCCCGTTCAATTCACTTCGCTCATTCTGTGACGAGCCGATTGTAGCGTAACAAACAAGCTTAAATTAAGCCGGAAGTATCGTTCCCGGCTCCTTGCGAATCGAGGCTAACATGGGCCTCCCATGCTCTTCTTTTCCTCTAGTGCAGCTTTTTCGTCTGCCGCCAATGACCCGCCCGATCTGCCTTGCTGCACTGACACTGTCCGCGATGGTCCGTTCTTATTCCTGTGTGGCAAAGAGAAAGCTTCAGTGGACAATGCCTGTAAGGCCGGTCGGAGGAGGAGGGCCATAGCAAGTGTTCGCATTGAATGTCAGAACACTCCCGGTCCCATCTACGGGTCCGCTCATGGTCGTCAGATAGCAGTTGGCTGCGGGATTGAGATACACATGCCCGCCTACGCCGGGAACGTTGCCCCCTGCCACATCTGGTCCAATCCCGGGCCAGGGGAGCGATCCCCACCATGCCGGCTTCGTGTGAGTCCAAAACGATGCAGGTAAGCTCTCGCTGCTTGGCACTGAGTTGGCATACCCATCTATCAACCCGCTCGGAACTTCACCGTTCGACCATTGCGTTGCGGCGTGCACTACGTCGTAGTTTCCCCAACGCATTAGAGAAGTTGCAACGTAGGGATCGGGCAGCACGATGTTGCCAGGGGCGGCTCCGTTCCCAGCGTCAAGGTCGTAAATTGTCGTATTTGCCCTAACTCCTAGAGTTGTAGCGTATCTGGTCTGTTCGGGCGTACCACAATTTCCTGGGTAAGCAGAGGTAGCGTTATTGCAGCCAAGCACGTTCCCAACAATGTTTTCAAATCGATTGTAAGAATTAACCGAAACAGCGACCGTGTACTCCAATTTACCGGATTCCCAGCCTACAGCGTAGTTGCGAAAAGTTGTGTTCGCTCCACCTGTACCGTGGGCTACGTCTTCAAAGAAGCCTGACGTCAAGTTCCCTTCGGATAGATTGTAGAGCGAACCGGCATCGTGCCGCAGCGCAAACGCTGGCATCATCCAGAGTGGATTGTAATAGGTGTCGTGTATGGTGAAATTGTACGCGAACACCGAACCTTGCGACGGCCCAAGTACGATCGGGGATGTGACTTGTTGAAAGATGTTGTTGATGATAAGGCTGTCGCCGGCCACAAAAGACTCGACACCGTAACTTTGCGAGGCGGCATTCTGCGTTCCATAAAAATAACTGTTCTGCACTGTGATGTGAGCGGCCCCCCAAAGCCAGACGTGGTTGCGTTTTGGGCTTATCGAACGAACATTGCTGACCCAGCAGTTGAAGGCGTTGAAAAACATGATCCCACTTTGAGTGCTGTTGCCAACCGCGGTGCTGTCAATGGAAAGATTTTCAATGCCCGTGTTTTGCATATTGCTCGCGGGCCACCATGCACCGGGAGATTGGGAAGTATTCCATTTCAGACCATAGAGTCCGGGAGTGATCGTAACTGAGAACGGCCCTGCGCCTTTGCAGGCCGATTTGCAGCCACTTACAACTTTTACGATCTGAATCAGATTGCGGTCAATTCCTCCACTGGCAGCGCATACTGCGGAGGACACTCCAATGCTACACCGTCCCGGCGCTCCGCCGTACAAAGAACAGCCATCCGTCGTGGACATGTTGTCGCAAATAAGCATCCCCGTCGTGTTCGTGACTGAAGGGGTACTGGGGTTGTCGTTCACTTGGTCCAGATAGATGTATTGCCCGTTTACGATTCCTGATGATCCGACTGAGTTCAACTGTATTGTTGTTGCACCCTGATTGTAGATGTTATTGCAAAACCCATTTGAAGCTGTGCCGCAGAAGGTTGCCGAGTTCGCGCCGCCTACCTCGGCTGCGGGCATCCCAGTCCAGATGCGGCTGGAGTCCTTGATGCAAATCTGACTGCCTTCCCCATTGCAATTCATCCCCGCGCTGAAAACAAGAAAAGTCTTGTCTGGGCCGGCTCCTCTTAAAACGACATTCGGATACATTACGATTCCGCCGGACAGCGCATAAGTACCCGCCGGCAAGAACACGTATGTATTTGCGGGCGCCGACGCGATCGCCGCGTTGATCTGTGCCAGCGTAGCGGATGCCCCTGCCGACGTCACTGTCTTGCACGCCGCGGTTTTGCACTGCGCCCAAGTTGCACTGGGAATCCCGCCGACCACGCCGGGAGAGGTGCTCGACCAGTCGACCGCACGGCTCGGAGCAAGAATTCCAGACCATAGTTGCGCATATGAATTCGAGCTAAGTGATAGCAAACCAAGGAAAAACACAGAAATGTATTTCATTTTGCCTCGCAATGTGTCACATTACGATTGTAGCGTATCCTGATTATCATCGTGCATGGCGCAGAGGCCATGTTGACCATCGCTTCCCAACATGCTGCCTGTGCCACTCCCAGCTTCGTCATACCTTACACACACCGACGTACGTTTCAGCAGGCAATAGAATCTATTCAGCCTCAGATTCAACGCAGCCCGGTTCATGTTCTAGCGCCCGCCACGTCGAACTAAACTCAACTTGCACCACAGATTCTTCCGTGTTATCGATAATACTTAGTTCTTCAAGGGATTAATCATTGATTATTCTTAACCGATTGCCGAGACTGGCATAAAGACGAAAACTTGCTGTGCTTGGAAAGGGCCCGCTCATAAGCAGCTAGCAGATTCTTAACGTTGTATTCCCATGCCAATTCCTTCTCGACTCTGCTACGCCCAATCTCTCCTCTGTTCTTCCGCTCTTCGGGATGTTCGAGCAGCCACAGTATTTTATCTGCGAAATCGCCAACCATATTCTGTGTGTCGGCATACAAGGAGGCGTCCCCAGCACTAAGCCGTCCTTCCTTCAGATCGAATTGCACGATGGGCTTTCCCAAAGCCATATACTCCATAATCTTAATCATGGTGGAAATGTTGTTCATTTCGCACGGTTTGTCGGGGTTGACGCAGACATCGGCAGTCGAAAGAATGTCTAACAACTGTTGAAATGGAATCCTTCCCGTAAAGTTGACTATGTCGTCGATCCCCTTATCGTGTGTCATCTGCCGGAGTCCAGCCAGTCCCGGCCCTCCGCCAATACATGTGAAATGAATGTCGCGGTGTCCTAAGTTCTTGATATGCAGCGCCACATCCAGGAGAATGTCCAAGCCTTCCTGAATGCTCATATTCCCTACATACCCGACGAGGTAGGGTTTTCCGTGTTTCAAAGCGGGGTTCGGAGGAACGGCTTTAAGATTTTCTAGATCGGGACCGTTGCGAACTACAAACACGTCGTCTGGATCGTGGCGGCCTCTTGTGATCGCAAGTTCCCTGTAACTGTTATTCGTAGCAATTACGACGTCGGCGCAACTATAAGTCATCTTTTCCAGCCAAATCTGGAACCTATAATAGACGTCTTGTTTATCGAATTTTGAAAGATATAACTCCGGACTAGCATCGTGATGATCGAAGATGTACTTAACCCCAAAGACTTTGAATAGAATCGCTACTAGAAAAATGTCGTCGGGAGGATTGCACCCTTGAATCACGTGAAAGCCGCGCCGCAGATAGATCCACCATGAGTAGAGAATCTCCCAGAATAAGGCCGAAAAGTACTCCCATACATAGCCCAGTTTGCGGTTCCCTTCCCGGGGCTTCGGATGCCTGTAGATATGGATGCCATCAAGACACTCATATCCTTCTTCGTGGCCCTTGCCCTTTGGGCACAATACCGTTGTTACGTATCCGCTAGTGTGCAAGGAGCGGGCCTCCTTCCACACACGACCATCAAATGGAACGGGTAAGTTTTCAACAATGATAAGAACTTTTCTCTTCACGCTCGAGATCCTGTCTGCAGCAGCAATCGGTACAATCCGGCCAGGGCGCACATCATTGTCGCTTGCCCCCAGTGCAGCGTGGGGGTCTTGTTGACCAGCCAACGTGAGTATCGGCGATAGTAATAATAGCCGGTTTTATCCTGCATATTCGCAATTGTCCACTGTGCCACCTTCAGCGCCAATTGCAAGGCCTCCGAATCCTGGTCGCAGAAGAATATCAGGGTGTCGATCGCCTGGGAGGCGCATTGGATATCGATCGGGAGTGTTTTGAAGTTGTAATACCTTGGCGTTCCGTCCGGCAGGAAGAACGTCTTCTTCCAGAATTCATATCCGTTCATCAGATTCCGGTCAAAGCTATGGTCGCCAGTGTTATCGGCGTAATGCTTGAAACAGTCCAAAACATAGGCCGTATGAAAGTTATCAACCCAGTGCAGGTTGGCTTTTTCTCCGTAATACCATGATCCGTCAGGGCGTTGATGCTGCGCTGTGTATTGCATGGCCTTCTGCGCCAACGCACGATAATCTTCATTTTTTGTGTACGAATAAGTGCGGGCAAGAAAGCTGCCTCCGAGTGTGTTTGAGTTATGAACCCAGCAATCCGCACCGGGCGTATAGTTGATACACGCGCTTTTACCTTCTGGATAGGTTCTCAGATCGCGCATTATGTGATTGCAGATGCTGGTGCCAATTTGCAGATACTCAACGTCATGAAATTGGTCATACGCATCCAGGAACGCATGCCCTATCAATGACGTCCACACGACAGTCGGCTCTCCTTTCCCGATAAAGCTTGAGCGCGACTGATAATCGAAGTGATTGCCCCAGCATGCTCCCGAGTATCCGGAAGATTGGTGATCAATTAGCCATCGCAGGGTAACCTTGGCCTTCTCGGCCCATATCGGATCTCCTGTTGCGTTGTAAAGGCGAATAAAGCCTCGCGCCAAGTATCCCATGCCCTTGCTTGAATGTTCCTTTTCAATTCCGAGAAAAGGACGAAGGTTGAGAGGGAACCGCCGGACCCCCTGTTGTAGCATTATGCGAAGAAACTTGGTCTCAAAAGTGAGGGGGCGCAAATACTTTGCGCTGAGACCATCGAAAGTGTCGTAGCCGCGGTAATCGTTTTTTCCCAGCCAGTCCAAGAGACGGAGAATGGAATCGTGAATCTCCGCCTTCACAGCGCTGTTTACTTCACTGGATTCGAACTGCTTACCAACAGATGCCGTCATACTTGCCATTTCCATTCCTTTGAGTGCCTATACGCACAAAATCCACCAAGCGCTGGTCGTCGCGAAGTCGTGTTAAAATATCCTCAAATTCAGGATCCTTGTTTCCGATCACCAAAGTTTGCGCGTGCTCGAGAACTGCCTCAACGCTATGCACCATGAGCCTGGATATGTGCGGAATATGATTGAGAATGAAATCCCGGTTTGCGCCAACCAAACTGGCAAGGTCCACGTTCTTGTCATAAATCCGCAGGTCATAGCCTTTGCCGATGAGGCGCTCGATGACCTCGATTACCGGGCTTTCGCGCAAATCATCGGTTCCCGCTTTGAAGCTGAAGCCCAGAACCCCGACTCGCTTTTGCCCCTTTTCGATAATGAGTTGCAGACCACGGGCTATTTGCATTTCGTTGCTGGGGAGTATGGAACTAAGGATGGGAAGCTGCAAATCCTGTGTCTTGGCATGATAAGACAATGCCCTCAGGTCTTTGGGCAAACAGGACCCCCCAAAAGCAAATCCGGGCTGCAGGTATGCAGGAGAAATATTGAGCTTGCGATCCTGACAGAAAATGTTCATTACCCCATGTGCATCGATACCGAAAGACTTGCACACATTTCCTATTTCATTGGCAAAACCGATCTTTAGCGCATGCCAGCTGTTGTCGACGTACTTGACCATCTCCGCCGTCTCTATGTCCGTTCGTATCAGCGGTGCATCGAGCTTTGTATAAAGCTGGGACAGAATGTCGCCGCTGACTTGATCCGATTCGCCAATCACCGTTTTCGGTGGGGAGCGGAAGTCTTTTACTGCCGAACCCTCGCGCAGAAACTCTGGGTTGTTGCAGACTCCAAAGTCGGCTCCTGCCCGTTTCCCGGAAAATTCTTCCAATGTGGGAATCACTACTTTGTGCATCGTGCCCGGCAGGATGGTGCTGCGGATAACGATCGTGTGGCGCGCGGTCTTGCTCTTTAGTGCTTCGCCGATCTGCTCGCAAATTCGCCGAATGTACCGCAGGTCGAGATTGCCGTTGGCCTGGCTTGGCGTACCAACGCAAACAAAGGACAGTTCCGTCTGGTGAATGGCCTGGCTGGAATCATGGCTGGCGTGCAACCTGCCGGATTGAACAGCTGTTGCGATAATCTCCCCGATTTCTGCTTCAATGATTGGAGACTGGCCGCTGTTGATCAAGTCGACTTTTGTCTGAGCTGGGTCAACCCCGACGACCTCATGCCCATCCTGTGCGAGGCACCCGGCCGAAACCGTACCAACGTAACCCAATCCGAAGACGCTGATCTTCAAAGTGTTCTCCTTCTCATCAGTTCGGAGATATTCATGCCTCGACTTCAGGTAGTTGCGACTGTATTGGCGGACTGCCGAGCGCCAGCGACTGAAGCCATTTCACGCAAAAGGCCAACCAATCTCTGCAGCGGCGAAATGCCACGATATAGCAAAACGATCCCAACAAGATACAGGCATCCAAAGCAAATGGACACAAGCATGATCCGAAGTGCTGCCCCGCTTGCACCCGGTGCTCTCGACAAGAAAGCCCATCGGAAAACGATTAGGGCGCTCGTCAAGCCCGCTACCAGTGATGCCGCTGTATACCTCCACACCACGGCAAGCATTGGGTGGATTCCAAGGCCAATCGGCTTACCTGCGTACCACTTCGAAGGTGCGGTCAAAACTCAGAAAGATACACACCATGCTACAGCGATTCCCCAGGCCCCCAGTGAATCTGCCACTCGCGTCAAAGGTCCTCAACAGAACTCCTGGAAAGCGGCTCGGGTTTCCGCCGGCGGCAAACCTTTGGTCACCTTTAACTCCGCCTCCGGTTGATGCTTCTTAAACTGCAAGCTTGGAGGTACGAAGGTCACTGCAAGAAGAAAAGCGAGCCAAATGGGACTCAGCATCCGAAAGCCGGCCTCAGTCAAGCTGTAGATCACACCGGCAGTGATAAACGCCAGGCGAAGTCTGCCAGCGTGCGGATCTCTGCGAAACACAGCGAACGCATTGCGGTATCCGGTTACAATCACACCCGCCAGTAAAGTGAGGCCTGCCCATCCCAATTGCAAGTAAACCTCGAGGTATCCATTGTGGGCTTCCTGGAGCCCTCGTATATTGGTGAGAATGTGTATACGTTCTAGCCGGTTTCCCATCCAAAAACTTTCAAAGCCGGAGCCTACCAGTGGATTCGTGTGCATGGACAGGACCGCCTTCCAAATATCTGTCCGCCCTGTCAAGTTCGTTTCTCTTCCCACAGCGTGAACCAGCACCCCTGACGAATCAAGAAACAACGCAAACAAGGACAGGGCCACACAACCGCCGACTAAAGCATGCACAGCATTGGGATGCTTGACAAAGTACGGCCGCGTGGCCATGACCATGACCGCTCCTGCCATGAGAAGGCACGAAAGGGAGGTCATCGAATCGCAAGTAATCAAAATCCAAATTGCCGTCGCGAGTAGAATTCCATGAGCAGCAAGATGCCGGACCCGGTGCGGCGTCGTACGACACTTGTAGACACCGAGAAACGACGAAAGTGACACGAGACTCCAAACCAGACAGATCACACCGAGTGAGTTCTTGTTCGACGATACCCCTGCCATGGTCATCGACCCGTTCTCGGAAATGCCGCGTCCAATATTCGGGTAATACTTCATGAAAAGCACCGACAGCGACAATAATACAAATCCACTGCGCGAAAAAAGACGCCTTAGCGCATCCAAAGGTTTCGGTTCGGTGAGCACGACCAGAACCATCACCAGATCCCCAAATGACTTGACCCATCGCTTGAGCGCTATGAAGGGATAATCGGACCAGAGAGTGCTGAGACCGCAGTAGGCGAAGAACAACAGCAACGGAAGGTTTCCCTTGAGGAATCTACCCACCTGACGTGATCTTCGGCTCAGGACTACCACGCCCGCTGCCATCACCAAGCCGATAATTATTGCATCGATCGGGCTACCCTCTTCGTACACCTGTACTCGACTCAATCCGGCGGCTGGATTAAGCCACGAGGGAAGCCACCAGCTCACCGGACGGGAACCTATGAGGAACAGCCATATCAAGGGGATCCAAAACGCCTTCGAAGTCCGCACTTTCGCATCGCGGTCCAGGTAAAAAAGACCGATGATGCCTGCGACGCAAATGATAGTGACAATCAGCTGTTTCATCGACCGTCCACAAACAGCCGGTGCAAATGCTCCAGCGTCAGAATCGTATGGATTGCCGTGGTGTAGTTTCGATCTCCTTTGAGGTGGCCCGCCACCAAGCTCTCGACAAAGTCCCGGTTGAGATAGGGCCTCGACAAGGTGCGCGAATCGAGCAGCATCTCCCGCACATAATTGGCCAAAGCATCTCGGTACCAGACGCGGTAATGAGCGAACTTGTGTCTTCCCAGGAAGATTCTCTCCAAATGCAGCATCGAAAGCCGGTGATCGATCTTCGCCAGCCGCTGGGGCATGCCGTAGTCGTAGGCATACTCGGCCCGCATCGTGAAGCGATGGATTTCACTGCTCATTCTTTCCACCGCCTTGCCGCCCCACCCGGCAAATCCAAGATCCGTCCGGATCTTACCTAGTTCAGGATTCCCATCCCAAATCATCCGCACCCGCAGATCGTTGTTCCCCAGCGTGGAAGCTGGCGCGCGATAGAATGTCCGCACCAGTTCGTTGTCCACGTATGGCGTCCTCATGGACACTTGCGACGATTCCAACGCCAGCAGGCCATAATAGTGCCAGGGCGCCTGGCGGAAGGCTGCAACGGTCAGCGTATGTCCCTTGGCGATCCTCGCATAGGTCTCTCTTGCTGCGGTAACTTGATCCAGAATCTCCCCGCGGAATAATCCAGCCGCAGGCATGCTCGGCTTAAAGACAATCATATGGCGCAACATCTGGTCGCCATAGTTGCCGGTCATGCGAACCGGGGCAATCTGGCGCGCCCGTTCGTTCACGAAGATATTCGCAGCCTGATCCACCCCAGTGCAGCCGTCTGTCAAATACACCGCCCGCTCCGCGTAATACTGAAAGCGCGCTAAAAACTCCGCTCCTACTGGAATCACCTCATGCGACTGTCCGCAGAGACGCGCCACCTTCCGCGCAATGCGCACATCGCGATTCTCCCGGTAACTCCCGCCAAATGTGTAACAGGGCAATGAGCCTGGCTCCGGCTTGATCCACGCCAGCATCATGCGCGTGTCCAGGCCCCCGGTCAAAGAGAATCCTGCCTTGCCCGGCCCGGCGAAATACCGCGGCAGGTTGCGGCTGAAGATTTCCCTCACTTCCCGGTAGTAGGGCTCCGGCTCCAGCGGGGACTGATTCTCCCACTCCTCCGGCGAAAAGTACTTCCCTTTCCGCTCGAGCGTACCCCCACGAAAGACCCATGCCGATGCGCAGGGGAGCACCTCGATACCCCTGAAGAGCGTCCGGTCCTCAAGCACGCACCCTATGGAGATAAACTCACCCAGCCCACGCGGGTCCACGCTCCGCAGCTCAGGCCGCACCGCGAGAATCGCTTTGGCCTCCGCAGCAAAATAGAACGCATCCTTCCCCTCGTGGTAGTAAAGCCGGTGCAGCCCGTAGCGGTCGTTGAAGAGCTTGATCGTCCCCGCTCGTCTGTCTACCAGCAGCCCGTGAAACTGCCCATTCAGCCCCTTTGGAAAAGCCTCATCCTCCTCGGAAAGATGTACAAGATATGAGCAATCCTCTAGGTTAAGTGAATGACCATGTTCCTTGAGCCGCCGTGCTGTTCCAGGCTCGGGAAACTCATCTCCGGAAAAGACCAGTAAACGATCTCCTGATTCGTTCCGCAGGGGCATCGCGCTCGCGAAGGAAGGTTCCCGCTCCACCCAGCCGACATACATGCCCAGCGACTCGTCTATCCATGTTCCGCTGCTGTAAAACGGCTCATGGCGCATGGACTCAACCATGCGCTTGAGTTGCGCCTCGGCGTCCTCGCACCGCCCTTTTGAGATGAACCCAACAATTCCAGGCATACTTCGCTTCCGCACCCTTTCCTAGCTTGATTTGTTGCAAGACCGCATAGTGCGGGCATACCAACCGCTGCGAAGCTCGCGATACTTGACGATCACTGGTTCCGGAATGCGATCCAAAAGTTTTTTATGCAATCCAAGACGAAACGCTGCCCAGCCAAGCAAGGTCAATGGAACATAGTATCTAGGTACATCTATACGTAAAAATCCATTACGTTTTTTGAAGTCGCTCAAGGAATCCTTTTGTCTTTTGCCATAAGAAAAGCTCGAATAGGTAAGGTATGGAATCTTATGATCGGCGCAATATCGAACAGCGTAGGATATAAGAGCGTTCATTGGAGATTTATCGCGATACTCGAGTAGAGAAACAATATTCAAGAGTCCTGCGTGCGATCTGTCGGCGCTCATTAGTAGTCTGATAAATCCGATGAGCTTAGAATCAAGAAACGCCCCGACATACACGCTGTGCTCCGGATAAGTTGCTGATTCCCTATAAACCGTCTCATAATCCTTACCATAATGGGGGAATCTTCTTCCTTGACGAATAGGAGACTCGTTGTAGATCTCCCAGATACCTCGCGCCAAATCCTTGCTAAAGGTTAATTCGCGAATCTGAACACCATTTTTTTCTGCCTGCTTCGCCTTATTGCGAGCTTTAAACCCAATCTGCTCATTCCACCAGTAGTTGAAGGTCGATATACGCAAAACCGCAAGGTTGTCCCATTCCAATGGGTATTTATACTTCGGTTGCGTTTCAGAAGCATTCTGTATAAATGTAAAGATATCTACCCGGCTTTGTGATTTGCGAAGGCTCTCGATAATCGGTTCCGGTGCATCAAGAAAAAGGAATTTTTCTGCTCCTAGGCGTGCTATTCTGAGAAGCTTACCCTCAACCTGTATTTTCTGGCTATTAACCTCAATCATTTCTCAGGTGCCCCCACGTGTTTTCTCCATTCACATACGCCCCTCGAATTGGATGAATGCCGACCAGTGCGAGGAGTTTTCCCAGGTGATCGCACAACTTGACCATGAGCGCCATAAAATGAAATCGATGCCAGCAAGGATATCAATGTAGGCGATACCGAGCTCTATAAAAAGATCAAATAAGCCTGTTATTTGGTAGGCGCGGCTGGATTCGAACCAACAACCTCTTCCGTGTAACGGAAGCGCTCTAACCAACTGAGCTACGCACCTGCATTGCGACAAAGGCATTGACGACTTTAGAGATTTCTTGTTCGATTTCGTGTATGGACAACTCTCGGCAGGGTTCTACCATGGACAGTTAAACATATTCTCCTCGAATCGGATGAATGCCAATCAAAGCAAGTAGCTTTCCCAGGTGATCGCACAATTTGACCAGAAGCGTCATGAAGCGATGATGCCCAAGCACTTGCGCGAACGGAAGGGCGGCGTGCTGTACAAGTCGTCAGCAATACTCGCGCCGTCCCTTACATAACGGCAACCTTCCTACGCTGCCAACCCTCCGACGTCGCCTGCTGAGGTAATCCTTCATTTAATGAAGGATTCTTTGTGCCGAGCTGAAGAAATATGGCGTCCATTATTCTGGCTGTCAGCAGAATCTCCCGATAGGGTATCGGCAGTGGCGCCCCTTCCTCAATAGACCGGTAAAAGGATTCTATTAGATACTTCATACCCGATTTCATGTGGAAATCCCTCGCCAGGAAGCAGTTCATGTTTGTGCGCAGATTTCCAATATACTGCTTTGCAAAGATCACGGGCGGCACAAACTTTTCGATATAACTTTTGTACCGCGTACCCCGCAGTTTGATCAGCGTTTCCTGATCCTGGTCGAGGATCAGCCCGTTCTTGCTTCCATAGATTCGGAACATATGAAGCAATGGGCGCATTTGCGAAGAGAACGTGAAATATGCTGTCGTTCCGCCCTCTTCGGAAATCATCACGCGCAGTTCATCAATAATCTCGGTCTCGCCCCGGCTCTTCAGAAACGGGCTAATAGAACCTTGAGCGACAATCTGAGGCGAGTCGCTGGTGAGAAATTCCGCTATACGCGCTACGCCGTGACTGATAACATTTTGCAGCAGTTTCCCAGGAAGCTTGCGGACCCAATGATGCTTGTTGCCGAGAAGCGCTCCCGCGTAGGGGCTATCTCCGAGTTCGTAACAATAGTAGCTTTCCATGTGCACTGGACTGCCGAGATAGCCGCTCTGCACAAGGGCACGCATGCGCCGCGCCACGTGACTGAACTGACCGTCGTGGCCCGCCGTAATCTTCAATCCGTAATTTTCGGCAAGGCAGATGAGGTTCTGAGCCTCGTCCTCATGAAGCGTGAATGGCTTCTCGACATAGACGTGACAACCCGATTCCAGGCACATTCTTGCCAGATCGAAATGGCTCGCGGGCGGGGTGGTAATGTGAACCACGTCCGGGCGACTTTCGCGAATCAGTTCTTCCAAATTGGAATAGTAGGCTTTAATCGGAAAACGGTCATAAAGCTGACGGGCCATTAGCGGCTCCAGGTCGCATGCTCCAACGATCTCGCAGCCTTTGATTCGCCGAATCTGCGCAACATGATCGTCGGCGATCTTGCCGCAGCCCACAATAGCGACTCTAAGCATGAGTTTCCCCTGCCCGGCAGGCCTCGAAGTATCGCCGCAGACCCTCCTCAGTCGAAATGTAGGGCCTCCATCCCAACCGCGTCTTCAGTTTATCGTTGCTATAGCGAGTCTTCTTCCATTGTGAATACCAGCGGCTGCGATTGAAGGCCGGGGGTATCTGATTTTTCGACCAAACGCAGTATCGTTCCCAGAGATAACAAAGACTGTAACTTATCATCTTTGGAACATACAGAGATGGGAATCGCTTCACCTGACGCTTATAGAGACGCAAGAACTTCCGGCTCGAAGGAAGATTGTCATCGACGACGTTAAATACCTCGCCGTCGATCTCTGGTTTCAAACCTGCCAGCACAATCGCATCTGCACAGTTATCCACATATGTGAGCGGGATCGGATTCGACCCGCCAAGATGAAGAAACGGTCCAAAGGTACTGATTCCAACACGGCCAGTGATAGCTGGCTTTCCCGGTCCGTAGACTACGCCAGGTCTGACAATAACATAGGGCATATCATGCTTTTGGCCATACTCTACAACCATTTCATCCTGCTTGGTCTTGGCAAAGCAATAGGCCTCTCCGCGGAGATAGGGACTTTGTTCCACCGCACAAGTCTCGTCGAGCAGATTGCCTCGTTTCTTACCTGTATTCGTATATACCGCGAATGAGCTGATATTCACAAAACGCTTCAGGCGTTGATGTTGCATGCAGGCTTCAAGCAGGTTCCGGGTTGTCACAGCCGAATTCATGAAAGCATCGGGGAATGACTTTTCACCGGTGCTTGCAGCGAGGTGAATCACAACCGCTACATCTTTGGTCGCTGCAAGACAATCTTCCATGGAAAGAAGATTCCCCTTAAATAACTCTAACTCCGGCCCGCTGGTTAGGCTGCGCAGAGCCTCAACCTTAGATGTCGCAGCAGAAGGCCGGGTAAGACAGCGAATTCTACGGAATCCTCGATCTAGCAGACTTTGTACTACTCTGGGTCCAATGAACCCGGTTGCCCCGGTGACCAACACAAGGTCGTCCGGGCTAACAATAAAGTCGTTCCGCTCTGTCTGACTCATATTTCCAACTATTCCGTGACGTACGCTTCCTTGATCGGATTCAACCCGACCAGAGCGAGTAACTTACCGAGATGGTCGCACAAGCTCACCATAAGTGTCATGAACCTGTGCTGCCCAGCCAGTAGCGCAAATGGCAAGACTAGCGCATAGAGAGGGACAGCAATAATCGATTTTGCAATGCTAACCGGTCCGTAACTCGGTTGCAAGGTTGCACATGCGCCACGCATGAGCGCTTTCCTTAACAGATAAGCCCGTTTCCATCTCGAAGGAGGGACAACCTCAAACACCTCCGCCTCGGCGCACCAGATAAAGATTCGCCCCTCATTCATCTTTCGCCAAAAGAAATCCTGATCTTCTCCAGACCTCAGCTCAGGCCTAAAGGGGGCTGAATCTCCAATTAGAATCTGTCTCTTCAGCAGGACATTACTAGTTCGCGCTTCGTGCCAGTCAACGCGCATTCCAGTTGGGTTGATCCTACGCTCATACAGCTTACTTTTCAGCAACCACGCTGGAGGCACTTCATCGAAATGGCGCTTTACAGACCCAAGTACACCATCGACCATGTATGCATTGCAGGTCTTGAAGAGTGTGAGCAGCCAGTTCGAAGCCGGAAACTCGTCATCATCGATAAAGGCAAGAAAATCCCCGTCCGCGTTTTTGACAACCTTATTACGCGCTAGCGCTATACCCTGCCTGGGCTCGACGCAGTATTTAACAGGCATCGAGCAAGTCGAACGAAATTCCTCAACAATAATTGCGGCCGATTTTGCCTCATCGTTGTCGGCTACAACAATGGAATAGGTGAAGAAACCGCCGGTCTCCTGCCGATTGAGTTTCGTCAGCAGGCGATTCAACAGAAACGGCCGCTTGTAGGTGCAGATGCAGACGCTGATGTGCGGGGGAGTCATGACCTGCCCTTTTCCCAACCGATGGCGCCAGGGCCAGACCCAGGCTTTATCCTGGTTGAAGCCGCGCCGGCACCGAACAGAAAAGCCTTCAGCCTCTGCATCTGTTCCCGCCGGACAAACGCGATGAACACGCTTGATACTGGCCTCTTCACCCGCTTCAGCGATGCCCAGAGATACCCCGCCAACAGCGCGAGACCTCCCAGCACAAATGGCTTCTTGGTCATCTGACGGGCAGCTCGGAACATCTCCCACACAGGATGATTGCCGATGGCGTAGTCCTTGGCGCCAAATTTGAGCCTGGCTTGCATTGGACCCCGCTGCGCTGTCCCCATATCGCGATGGTGAATACAAACCTTTTCGGTGAAGGTACGAGTCTTCCAGCCTTTCATCCTGGCAGTGATTACAGCGATGTGGTCGATACAGCCTCCCTTCACAGGGAGATACCCGCCGATCGATTCGAAGCATTCACGGCGGAAGACCTGGCAGGCACCAGATACATGTTCAATATTCACAAAACGGTAATCATAGGTTTCGCCCGAAGCCTCTGCAAATGGTGTCCCGACGAGTCCGAGCATCGGATCCGAAATTAGTTTATCGAGCAGAAAGGAGAAGTAGTTCTCTTCGAAGGTGATGTCCGCATCCAGGCTGACAATAACTTTGTACGGCAACTCCTTGACTCTGGCTTGACCGGCACTGAATGCATATACTTTGCCGGCGAAGTGACGCTCTTCGCGTTCCGGCATGCGGATTAATTCGATCCATTTGTGCTTAGCGGCATGTCTCTTGACAATCTCGTCAGTACCATCCGTCGATCCATCGCTAACAATGATCCACTTCAGCGGGCGCACCGTCTGCGCCAACATAGACTGTATGGTCAATTCAATGAACTGCGCCTCATTACGCGCAGGTGTCACCACAACGTAGGACGGAAGTTTCAACACGACGAGACCTCGCTCAACGCCGAACGCTGCAACCTGGACGATGGCGACAACGATTCAACAAGAAGCCTGGAAAGCGCAAGAAACATCCAGACCTGCTTCCATCTCATATACGAAGTACGGATATCGATTGTATGTCTTTGTCCATATCGTCCCTGTTTCGATAAGAATGTTATTTCCCAATACTTTGCGCTGATGCAAATAATCTATCCTCAGTTTCCGCATGCGTAAGGATACTCATTGAGCTAAAAGCCAGAATCTCCTCGACCACTCGGGCTTGCTGCTCTGCTGTAAGCTGTGGAAACATTGGCAAGGAAAGGATTTCCGTGGCCGCCTGTTCTGCAACAGGAAAGTTCCCACGGCTATAGTTCATCGAGGCGTAGGCCCTCTGCAAATGCAGAGGAACTGGGTAGTGAAGCCCCGTCCCGACGCCTGCGCTCTTCAAGTGAGCCATCAGGCCGTCGCGTTCGTTTGTTCGAATCACATAGAGGTGATACACGGCGCGAGACCAGGAAGGCTCATACGGAGTAGTTACGGCATAATTTCCCGCTAGAAGGCGATTATATTCGGCTGCCCGTTCGCGGCGTTGTGAATTCCATTTTTCAAGATGAGTCAACTTCGCGTGCAGGATCCCAGCTTGAATCGCGTCTAGTCGTCCGTTGTAGCCTTCCACGTCGTGGTAATACTTCTTCACCTGGCCGTGATCTCGCAGCATTTTGATTTTGACAGCCAGACCGGCTTCATTCGTAGTCACAGCACCGGCTTCGCCACATGCCCCGAGGTTCTTCCCGGGATAGAAGCTGAACGCGGCTGCACGCCCCATGGACCCGGCTTTCATCCAGCGATTAAGTTTCTTTGAGTAATATTCAGCGCCGTGTGCCTGGCAGGCATCCTCAATTACGGTGAGACCATACTGATCAGCTAGGCCAAGAATATGATCCATGTCAGCCATTTGTCCGTAGAGGTGCACGGGAACCACAGCTGTTACCGGTCGTCCGCTTCGCATGCTGAGGAGTTTCCCTGATCTATCGCGCGTGCATTTGTTTTCCAGGTACTGCCGCAGCATTTCAACTGATATGTTGTAGGTACTTGTGTCGATATCGACGAATTCTGGATTTGCACCAGCTTGGGAAATTGCTTCAGTGGTTGCAATGAACGTATTCGGAACGGTCAGTACTACATCGCCTGGCTTGACTCCAGATGCCATAATGGCGAAGCGTAGAGCATCTGTGCCACTGCTAATGGCAATGGAATGGCTCACGCCACAGAAAGCTGCAAAAGCCGTCTCAAATTCCTCCACCATGGGACCGCCAATAAAGCCACCGGAGAGCAAAGCCCGCCGAAATACGCCAGTGAGCTCTTGCTCGAGCTCTACGTGTGGGGTAACCAGATCCAAGAAAGGAATGTTGTTTGGAGCATCATTAGAGACGTACATTGTGCCCTTCCGTAGTTTCTTTGATGTAACGCAGAACCCTGGCTGGATTTCCTGCCACGATAGCGTTAGATGGAACATCTTTTGTGACGACGCTTCCAGCTCCCACAATCGCGTTCTCGCCGATTTTGGTGTTGGAAAGTATCGTCGCGTTGGAACCGATGGATGCACCCTTTTTTATGACCGTACGTTCAACCTTCCAGTCGGCATTGTTTTGAAGCCTTCCATCAGCAGTCGTGGCGCGAGGATATGTGTCGTTGATAAACATTACTCCGTGCCCAATAAAGACGTTGTCTTCGATGACCACGCCTTCACAGATGAAGGTATGACTGGAGATTTTGCATCGTTTGCCCACACAAGCATTTTTTTGAATTTCAACGAATGCGCCGATCTTTGTGCCATCTCCTATCTCGCAACCGTACAAATTCAGGAACTTCGAGAGTTGTACGTTCTCCCCTAGTTTGACGTTGTCTGATATGCAGTTGTAGGAGTTCATAGATATACCAGGGATCCTCTCTTTTTTAATGATTCGCTGGCTGCTTCCAATATCTTGACTACTCGTAGTCCCGCGCAACCGTCATTAAATGGCTCTTGCCCATTTGAAATGCAATTATAAAAATAGGACAGTTCCTGACGCAAAGCCTCGCCCTGCTCCAAGTGCGGAGCCAACATATCTCCGGAACGATAGTTCACCAGTAGTTCGTAGACGCCTGCCTGGTTAGTGATCTTTACGCCCTTGTCATATATTTTTACCTTTTCATCAGCTTCGAGATCGTTCCATACCAGCATTCTCTTTTCTCCCCCAATCAATGTGGTCCTTACCTTCACAGGAGAGAGCCAGTTAACGTTAACATGCGCTATGATTTTCTCGGGATAGTACAGCGTCAAGTAGGCCACATCCTCGTGGCCATTCAGATGGTTCTGTCCGGTCGCAACAATCGCTTCTGGCTCAGCTTTGATCAAGTAATCCATGATGGATAAATCATGCGGTGCAAGGTCCCATAGTACGTTGATGTCGTGCTGGAATAGACCCAGGTTAACGCGGGTGGAATCGTAATAATAGACCTTTCCTATGGCCCCTTCATCGAGAAGTTGGGAGATTTTTCTTACTGCACCAGTGAACAAAAACGTATGGTCCACCATGATCTTGAGATTCTTTTGCTGCGCAAGGTTGATTAGCTTCTCCCCTTGGGCGGTATTGCTGGTGAATGGCTTCTCTACAAACACGTGCTTGCCATTCTCTAACGCAGCTTTTGCCAGCTCATAGTGCGTCCAGACCGGAGTGATGACGGCAACGGCGTCTATCTCAGACGACAAGATCACGTCCGAGGAATTTGGAGTTACTTTGATTCCCGGATAAGCTTTCTGCGCGCGCTTTTGCGCGTGTGGGCACACGTCTGCTATTAAGAGCACGTGGGAATCTTCTAGACTTGTAAGATTCCTCACAACGTTTGGTCCCCAGTAGCCGTAACCAATTACTCCGATTTTCATGAATCCTTCACCTTGCCTTCATACTGCTGATGTCAGGAATATGCATTGTCGTATAGCGAGCTCAGCATATAGTAGAGCGAACGCGGCAATATCGATTGAAAGCGAAAAACATGCTAAAACTCTGAACTTAGTACGCACCGATGCCTTTGATCATTGCAAGAGGTGTACGCATGAGGATTTTGAAGTCGAGCCCGAGAGACAACGATGCGGCATATCGCAGATCCAACCGGACCATTTCGTCAAATTTCACTCTGCTTCGGCCGGTAACTTGCCACAACCCAGTAATTCCGGGTTTGACTTCCAATACGCGGCGAAGGTGCCATGTTTGGTAGGCTGCCAATTCGTATGGAATCGGAGGACGAGGACCGATGATCGACATGTCTCCTTTGAGAACATTCAGGAATTGCGGTATTTCATCTAGACTGCTTCTCCGTAAATACTTTCCTACTCGTGTTACTCTCGAATCGTTTGTAAGCTTGTATACACCTTCACCATTTTCGTTCGCGACCTGATGCTCTGCCTCATTGGCGATAAATTTAGTTATATACTTTTTGTGAACACTATGATCAGTGTTGGCATACATTGTTCGGAATTTCAGAAATGTAAAGCGATGACCATACTGTCCAATCCGTTGTTGTCTGAACAAGACTGGCCCTTTTGAAGATACTTTGATCGCCAGCGCGATCATAATAAGTAAAGGCGCGCAAAAGATCAACATCAGTGCGCTTACGACAATATCTATTACCCGCTTCATGATTAATACAGACCGTCTACCTTTGTCCGGACTCAACAGGTCTGGATACACGGCAGAGCTGGGCGGGCTTCCTGATTTATTTTGATCCCAGTTATCAGGAAAATAATGAAACGTGATTGAGACATGGTTAAGATGGTCGAGCATCAGCACATCTCGCAGCGTGTCTCTCACCCTATTATGGATTATGCTTATAAGAGAGTTTTTATCTTTGTCCGGGAGGTCTGTGTAAACCACACCGATTACTGTCCGGTCTTTGTACCAGCCGATAACGTCGGTGTCTCTGGTGGATGATTGCAAGGCGGATGCTATACTGCCTAGATTTTTTCCGTTCTTTTCCAATCCCTGGTGATGGCCATCTTCCAGCAGCATAAGCAGGAAGGGATTTTTGGAGCGCTCTGTTCTCCTGCGTTCGATTGCAATCCTCCGCTTGAAGGACTCTTCGTTCAGGATATCGCGCACTAGAATCGATACCGACTCCAGTAAAGGGTCGGCCGGATTTGAAGAATTATCCACGCTTAACAGAGCCACGGCTTACTCCTCTCTTAACAATCACCTCTATTGTCTTTGTCCCTTGCGAACCGCCGTTCATGGCATTCGCTTTTTACACACTGGGATTCCTGAAGCAGTCTTAAGTAACTGAACGCAATTGTTTGTGTATTGGAGGAGCTTAATACTTAGGTTCACGAATATCAAGCGTTTAGTGATAACTGGATCAATCGGAGTGGTTTATTCATCTGCATTATTTTTCTGCGGATTTAACAGTGGATGCGCGATAGTAATAATCGCTGTGAGCCGACGTGCTGGAACAGTCCAGCAACGCACCAATCAACTTCTTTGGTTCGAGAGCTTCGATCCCTCTCTGTAACTGCCGCTTCTCGGTAGTTCCTTGACGTGTAACCAGGAGGATACCATCCGCAAGCCGTGCCCAGACGCTCGTGTCAGCCAAAGGTAGCACGGGAGGAGAATCGATGATAATCCAGTCAAACCATGCGGTCAGCTGATTCATCAGTGCCAACAATCTTCCTGATTGCAGTAGTTCCAATGCATTGCTCGGAACGCTGCCTGCTGGCAAAAGCCAGAAGCCTGGGCCTTCGAGATGATAGATACTTTTTGAAAGAGTGCGCTGGTCCTCCAGACATTCACTGAGCCCCGGATTCCTTCCGAGACCGAACACCTGCGATAAAGAAGATCGACGCAGATCTCCCTCCAGCAATAAAGTCCTCTGTTGTGTTCTTAGAGCCAGGGTGCAAGCCAGGTTGGCAGCAACCATACTCTTGCCCTCTTGAGGGACTGTGCTCGTAATCAGCACTTTTTTGAGTGGCCGATCACGCCGGAGATGCCGCAGTCGCACCCCAAGCAACCGGAAGCCTTCCGCCGCTGGACTCTCGTTATCTGTGATGCATACCATCCGGCTCTGAGGTTCAGTCATAATCTGCAGGGGCTGAAATTGGTTAAAGATGTCCGAGCTGCCATTCGTTGGTGAAGACACGGGTGCCATTGGAGTTTCAAGTTCCTCCGCACCGAGCTGTGTCTCTTGCAGTCCAAATGACGTATTGCACACGACGCCTTGCGTCTCTAGGGACTGCTCAACCAGAATCGCTGTCTCCCATTTCGATGTCGCTTTACGCTCGGCACGCTGCAGGAGTTCAGTCGCCTCTGACGGTACAGCCAGATCAACTCCCAGGCTGTCACCTTCTGATCTTTGTAACGCGTCAAATATATGGCTCATGTTTGCTCATTTCAACGGTTTGAGGCACGCCCGAATCTAAATCGTTCGCAATAGGTCTTTGCAAAGTGGTATACAGATCTAGCAGAACGTTTATCGCTCGCTGGACACTCATCTCGCTGTATCTCCCCATTTTTTCAGCTGTAGACGAAGGAAACACATCGAGGCGGAGCTCTTTCGCCACATACTCTATGATGTCTGGAGTTACGCTTGGCAGTCGTCTCGCGTAGGCTGCAATAAGGGCATTTTCGCAAATTGTGTTGATCAAGCGAGGCAAGCCTCGCGAATGACGATACACTGCCGCTATGGCATACTCCTGAAACAACGTGCCAAAGTTTGCATTTGCCCCAGCAATTTGCAAACGCCGTTCGATGTATTGCATTGTCTCATCGGCATCCAGCGGAACAAGCTGTGTCCGAACCGCAATTCTTTGTTTTAGTTGTCTAAGTTCAAACGAATCCAGCTTCTCGTCAAGTTCGGGTTGTCCGACCAATACAATTTGCAGCAATTTGTCATCGTTCGTCTCCAGATTCGACAGTAGGCGGACTTCCTCAAGTAATTCCTCAGACAAATGGTGTGCCTCGTCCACGATTAGCACAGTAGTCATTTTTTTAGAACTTCTCGATACTAAATACTGGCCAAGATCAATCAGTAGCTCATATTTGCTTTTACCCGAGGCGGGAAGCCCGAAGTCGGTGAGAATGTACTGCAGAAACTCCGTCGGAGAAAGCCGTGCATTAAAGAGATATGCGTAGGCAACGTCCTTGCTCTCCTTCATAAGCCCGAGTAAGCATCGGAGCAGCATGGTCTTTCCGGTGCCTACTTCTCCTGTCACCACAACAAATCCCTTGTGCCGTCTGACGCCATAATAAAGCGCTGCTAGCACCTCATTGTGCCGCTTGGTAGGGACAAAGCAGGTGGGATCGGGCGTGAGATCGAATGGATTACGAGTAAGGTTGAAGTAGGTTTTGTACATTGAGGGTGTACCTAATCGTGCAAAAAGCTGAATGTAGAACCTGCTATGATAGTGGCGAAAACAAGTGCAGCCATCGCCCATCCCAGCGCCATTCTTCGCTTGCTGCGCCGTTCATCGGATGGGAGAAGTATCTCTGGAATCTCAGATATGATCGCCACTGGCAACAATGCCTTGATTTCCTTCTCACTGTATAGGCGGTCATCCAGAACTTCATTTCCTCCTGCTACAATGAGGCCCAGCAGTAGACCGATTCCTAACCCGATTCCGCAAACTTTGAGTCGGTTTGGAAAGTCCGGCTTCATTGGCAAACTAGGTGGATCGAGCATTCTGAAGCGCTCACCTTGCTGCATCTGTTCCATACTGGTGGCCATCGTTGATGCATTCTTTTTTTTCAGCAACTCGTCATAATTCGCCTTAGATTGTTCATAGCCGCGACTCAGATCTGCCAACTCTTGCTCGCGCGCTGGCTCGTTGTTTAGGCGCGCTTGGTATGCGTCGACTCTGGCTTTCAGGCTAGCAATCGATTGCTCACGATTCGTAATTTCCGCTCGATTGGCTTGCAGTTGGCTATCGAGTTGCAGCATCTGAGTATTTTGTAAGCTGCTCGCCGCGCCTTGCGCAGCGGGCGTTGTGTTTGCCTGAGCTTGCCCGCCGCTTTTGCCCTTATCCTTTAAGTTGGCGAGGAGCTCGTCTCTCATTTTTTCATCTTTGGCTATCTCGCTCTTCAGGTTTTTAACTTCGGGGTAACGATCAGTGTAGTGAGAGCTAAGGTTTGTCAGTTTGGACCTTAGTAAATCGAGCTGCTGGTCAATCGCCGACATGCTTGTGGGATTCCCGTCAACGGTTCCAGAGGTCCCGCTGAGAGCCCGGTATTGTTCGAGCATTGCTTGGAGGTAAATTCCCTGCTGCTTCGCGGTGTTAAGTGCACCTTGCTCGTTCTGCAATTGCGACTGCAACCCATTCAGAATTTGGATGTTACTCGCCTGCTGGGACGGCAATTCGGCCTCGTGATTTCCTTCATACTCTCGAACTTTTGCCTCCTGTTCGGCGAGACTCGCACGCGCAGTTTCCAACTGGCTCTCAATAAACTTGGTGGTGTCTTCAGATTCTTGCTGGCGTGCTTTCAGATTCTCGTCGATGAACAGGTCGGTCAGTTCGCTGGTGACCTGTTGCGCAACTTTGGGATCGTGCGCTGAATAGGCAATCGTGAATCCAGTAATCTCCTTCTGGTTTTCGCCATGCACGAGTTCGATCTCGATGTCTTTGCGCATCAGATCAACTCTTTCATCCGGCGTAGTCTGATCGCGCCCCTCACCATAAAGGTGAAGCTTGTCAATAATTGAAAGAAGGCGTGTGCGGCTAAGAATCTGCTGCGTAATGCTTTGCAACCGGTCCTGCAAATCTTCACTAACATTAGGTGCTACATAGTCTTTCGGCATGCTGGGCTGCTCCACCAGAATCAGCGTGCTTGACTTGTAGCGTGCAGGTATAATCCAGCCAATTACCCAGACTGCCAACCACCCAATAAGCAGAGGTATCAGAAAATGCAAATGGCGACGACGCACTACATTTAGGTAGCGCTGGATGTCTGGCCGACCTGAAGCCTGTTCTTCGAAATTCTCGGACTCTTCTGCCATGATTATCTACCCAGTGGTCTTGTGAAGTGATAGGTGATGGAAATAGCCTCGCGATCACTGTCAGGATTGCTGTTTACTCCCGCTAGGCCGTTGTAACTCTGGTGTATACGCTGATATTCGAGACTCGCCGTAAAATGCCCGCCTAACGAGTGTTCGATTGAGGCAGTTCCCGAGATGGAGCGTCTGTTTGGTTCGGTTGAAAGTGACTGAGGAGATACGTTCTCGAACAACACGTAGCTGCCAGTCATGTCGGCGGTCCAAGTACGCGTCATCTGCCAGCGAGCAGATGCTTTTGCCGAGCTTGAACTAAAAGCTCCAAGCAGGCCTCCGCCGCCGCTAACGGATCGCGAGTAGCTCGCCGATATATTTGTATGTTCGCCTTTCTTGCCTATGTTTGCCATGGCGGCAGGCGTCCACGATCCAGATGACGGCAAGGGAGACACGTCCATGTTAAAGTATTGTGGGCCGGCAGCCAAGAACAAGGATATCCCATGCGTCAGATTCGCAGTGTAAGAGAAGTACGTAGAATGCGTTTGTATCTCCAGCTCTCCATTTGTGGGATAACCCAGGACTCTCCCATATTGATAGGTAATACCAATGAAATGTGTGCCGAACAGACGGCGCTCGTAAAAGGCTGATCCTCCGCGCGAATTCCAGTCATAGAGATTAGGGAATTCTGTCTTATCGGGATAATTATTTAGCCCGTATGTTCCACCGGCACCGATCATGTCATTCCTGCTGTACTGATGGGTTATTTCTGCGATTGTTGTATTATTGGTCCGATTTACAAGCGGTGGGATAACCTCTGCCGATGAGGATGACGATGCCAAAGAAGAGGTGGTTACATTGAACACATTCGAGCTTTTATGAAACATGTCCGTTACGCTGATTGTCGTATGTTGAGTCATACGGAATTGGAAGTCCAAAGACGCACTCTGATCCTCTGCATTCCGGGCACTGGTGCGCTGATAGAACGTGAAGCTTGGGTCATATGTCCATTTCTGGTGTAGCCGCGGAGTCAACTGGTCGAGTGCAATCGATGGCTTGATCGAGTATGCCATGTCGCTAATAGGTTGTGTCCCGTAGCCCACCAATAGATTGTCATAGTATGCGGGTTCGAAAGCTAGCCCTGCGTCAAAATAATTCGACCTTTCTTCAGAACGGGTCGTAGTCGGAAAGGCTTTACCGCTCACCAAAGGCGGTATCGGCATTCGATAGGCATCGTCCAGTATTTCAGTGCTTCCCGTTGCGGCCGGCACTACTTGAGACCAGACAGGTATGACCACGAGCAGCGCAAGACTCAGACAGGCTCGGATTCGCATAAATAACACTCAAGGCACGACAATAGTGTCGTTGGGTTGAAGCCTGATATTCTGCGCGGAGTTCTTGCCCTTGATAACTTCCTTATAGTTGAAGGGAATGCGGGACTGGCCGCCATTGAGACTAGGGCGAAGGATATATATACCCTTTTGCTTGGCGAAGTCCCGGAATCCACCAGCGGCCGCAATGGCGTCCAGAACCGTCGTAGTCAGTGTAAGGGAAAATGATCCTGGCTTTGCCACCTGTCCGAGTATGTTGTATTTCTGACTGTTGATCTGTTGAACCATTACGGTTACTTCGGGGTCCGAGATGTAATTCTTGAGTTTATCCGCAATTTCTCGCTCGAGCTGCAAAGGAGTCCGTCCCGCCGCCTGCACTTCTCCCACCAGAGGTAGAGAGATTCTTCCATCTGATCGCACCGGAAGCGACCGGGAGACTTCAGTCTCTTTCCAGACATTAATCGACAGTACGTCATCATTACCTATAATGAAGCTGTCATCGTGTGGCTTGCTTGCCGATGGCGCCTGCGCTTGGGCTTCCGAAGACGTAACAAGTTCAGGCGTGATTCCGGGAGTAGCGCTATTGGTGGCCGGCGCTTGCCCATACAGAGAGCCAGCGATAGCTATTATAAAAAGCCCTAACTTTATTCGGTGATTTGCTTTGCCTTTCATAACACTCCTGTCGGCGATGCTGAAGATGTTAACTTCCAGGGATGGCATATTCTGTTCGCCTGCCCTCGCGGACTACGCTTCCACGCTACTACTTTCATTACCTCTCAGAACGGGTGAAACCAGACAACGTCATCTGGTGCTGTGTCTTTGTCGGATTCACACTACCGGACAATTCTTAAGTATTGTGAGTAATTATCCGCTATAGACGGCCCAAGGAGAAACTGGTTTGTTCCGTGCTTTTTGCGACAATATTTTCTGATAAGGCGTCTTGGGCAACGACTTCTACTTTGCTGCCTAGCGTCTTAAACTCTATACGCGGGTTCAATCCCCGCCCCTTGCTCTAAAGCAACTGGATGCGAGCATCGTTTCACTATAAACTGGCGATTGCGGATGGGTCTGCAGATAATCCAAATTCTGCGACAAGTACTTTTGCAAACAATTTTCGCCACAAAGAATTGCAAAACGCTTTAGTTTTGCATTATTACTGTCAAAGGCCGAGATTCTAATACAAATATTTGAGGTTTCAACAAGAAACCAATTGTTTGTAACTTTCTTCTCAGCACCACACACATCGCAAGTGAATTGTCTGGAGTATGCCATATAGCCATCCTCGATTCAACCGGAATTTCCATTTTGCTTTTCGGCTAGGGCCAGTACACGCACATTTGCCCCGGCCAGTTCAGCCGTAACGTGAGAACCTTGAAATCCGGCCATAAGAGAGGCCTTAAAGGGAAGCTGAAAATGCAGGTTTTGTATCTTGCTCCTTGGGTATTCACATTCAGATCGTTCTCATCGCGTTCGCACCCTAATAAACATTGACGATTGCGACGATCAGTGGTTCAGAATTACAACCCATAATGGAAATTCCGTGGACCCACGGCGGCATTGACCCGGGTTGTGGGGTTGATCGAAGCAAGTGGTGTGAAGCGCGGATAATTGCGCGCTCTAGGAGCGGAAAATCGAGCAGGGACGGAAAAATCTGCCCTGTTCTTACCCGAAGATGCGTATTCCGGTGAAGTGGGCCACCGATTCCGGTGAAGTGGGCCAGAGTCGGAGCGAAGCGACGCTGGTTGTTTTCTTACATTAACTGCGCGGCCCACATGAGTCAAGAAAAGGGTAAGTTAAACC
>Ga0224558_1000479_pt1 | contig 46395 bp, 40 predicted proteins | sample 714S32024metaG_FD_180682 | JGI IMG/M metagenome (GOLD analysis project Ga0224558, IMG submission 180682) | Peat soil microbial communities from Stordalen Mire, Sweden - 717 S3 20-24 | ecosystem: Environmental > Terrestrial > Soil > Wetlands > Peat | place: Sweden: Norrbotten County, Stordalen... | reverse complement strand
GTGCCCTTCGACGAGTGGTGGGAGCGCGTCCTCCGCCTTGACGCGATGCTCGAGGACAAGCTCAGCGATGACTCGATTCCCGCCGAGTGCGACGGCGCGGTGATCGAAGCCTGGATGGTCGCGACCCACCTCGCCTTCTGGACTCGATAAACCCGCAGCGCAGTGGCTCGCGACCCGCTGAAAAGAGACCCGACTGCGGGAAGACAGCAATAGCCTGGATCCCCCAGTGCCTCTTATATAGGAGAGGTCATCTGGATCGCTCCGAGAGGAGGGGCGATGACTGCCCGAGTCACCTTGGACGAAACGACGCTGCAATCTGTCGCCGGTCGAGAAGCCACGCCACCAGTCAGTGTCGAGGAGCTGATTGAGGTCGCCGTCGAGCGGGCGATCCGGCGCAGCTTCGGGCCCCACCTTCGCCACCTCAGAGCTCCGCAACCGGCCGTCTACACCGTTGCCCAAAGCGCGGAGATTCTTCAGGTCTCTGAGGACACGATCGGGCGGATGGTGCGGCGAGGAGTCCTTCCTCGCGTTCCCCACGTCGGAGGCAAAGTCCTCATTCCGAGGCGCGCTCTCGACCGTTTGATCGACGGCCCCGATCTCGCTCAGGCAACGCCGGCCTTAGAAGAGATTGCGGGCTCGACGACAGAAGCGCCGCGCATCAATCGGTCCATCAACTCAGCTGCCTCGTGATCCGATCCCGGAATGAAGTGACGGTAGGTGCGCAAGATATTGCCCTCGGTGCAACCGAGACGCTCCGCTACGACCGAGATCGGCACACCCGCCATGAGCATCTGGCTCGCCGCCGTGTGGCGCAGATCGTGAAGTCGCACGCGGGCGATGCCGGCACGAGTGCTGAAGCGCTGCCAGGCATGCGACGGCCAGGCCAAGCTCCAGTGCGACACCGCGTCATCAGAAAAGACGAAGGAGCTTTGCCCGAACTCAACCCCAACCGCAGCGGCGCGCTCCCTTGAGCGACCCGCGTGCAGGGCAAGCATCTCTTTGGTATCCGGGCCAAGAGTGACGGAGTACGTGCGGTCTGACTTCGTGCCCTTTTCCACCGTCCCGTCCTCGGACTCGGCGATCGAACGCGAGAAGGTCACGGTCGCACGGTCAAGGTCGACATCGCCCCAGCGAAGAGCGACGAGCGTTCCTCGGCGGGCTCCGACAGTCGCCGCCAGTTGAATGAAGGTGGCGAATTCGCGAGTCGCAACCTCCTGGACCGCGCGGACCTCGGTCATCGAAGGAACCTCGAGCTGGCGCGACTTCACACGAGGAGGGTCTGCCGCGAGGGCTGGATTGCCGCTGACCATGCGCTTTCTGACGGCCCAGTTGAACATCGCCCGGATCTGTCCGTGACAACGAACGATGACCGTCGGGGAAAGGCCTGTTTCTTGCTCGAGCTTCCGGTAGAGGCGGTCGAGGTGCACTCCGGTCACGTTGTTCGCGTTCCACGAGCCCATCACTGGAAGGATGTGGTGGCGAAAATTGTCGGTGACCGTCTTGGCGGTCTTCGGCGACCAGCCGAGCCAGTCGCCGCTTCGGCGGTCTTGGCGTGGCCGGTTCGCCTCTTGCCATGCCTGCGCGATTTCACCGACCGTCGGTCCGTGGCCGGGCTTCTCCTGATGATCGGGATGACGCCCCGACTCGACGGCGGCGATCAGCTCGGCAAGGCGAGCGTCGGCGAGCTTGGCCCCGGCTCGGTTCTTCGGCGCGCGAACGGTCTCATTGATGGTCCGGCGCCGGCCGGTGACCGGGTCAGCGCCGTTCGCAACCACCAGTCGCCACGACCCCTCCTTGAACCGTTTGTACCCCCGCATCGCTCAGATATGTTGGCGGAAATGTTGGCGGAGGTCAAACATTCCTGGCGCCCGCTCTCCGACAGTGCCATCTACCAGGACTTTTACTGGCAGCCCCAACGGGATTCGAACCCGTGTCTCCACCTTGAGAGGGTGGTGTCCTAGGCCTCTAGACGATGGGGCCGTGCGTGGCGTGGTCCTGAAGCAGTGGCTCGCGTTGCAGGGCTCCGGCTGGCATCACGGCCAGCGAAGCTTGATCATGTTAGTCGCCGAGTGCCCCCCACGACGACGAGCACCGTTCCCGGACAACTTGACATGATTCAATAGGGAGCGAACCACTGAGCGCGGTCGCGGCGAGCGCGAGGGATTCGCTGAGCGGAGCTGGCCGGCGCCTGGAACCGCCGAGGGTGCAGACTGGCGGCATGGATCGCTCAACCGCCTTGGATTCCCTCGACTTGGAATCCAGCCGCTTTCTCGTAGCCGTTTCCAACGATGCAGCGTCACTCGACACCCCGTTGCCCACCTGTCCAGGGTGGGATGTGGCACAGCTAGTGAACCATCTTGGAGTCACCTACAGCCGGGTTGCCCTTGTCGTCTCCGGGCGACGAACCGAGGCTCCGGACCACAGGCAGCTACCGACCGTCCCCGACGGCGAAGCGCGTCTCGGTTGGTTCGCGGAGCAGCGGACGGCCGTGCTCGCCGCCCTCGAGACCGCCGACGACGACACCCCGGTATGGAACTGGACCGAGGACAGCCCGGGCCCGACGAGTTTCTGGTCCCGCCGCCTGACGCACGAGACGCTCATCCACCGCGTCGATGTCGAGTTGGCGCAGGGCTTCGAGCCAGCTCACGCGTATCCCGAAGTGGCAACCGACACGGTCACGGAGTTCTTCGAGCTCTTCTACCCCCGGTTCGAGTCCCAGATCCTCGCGGCCGGACTCGGTGACTCCATGCACCTTCATGCCACCGATGTCGCGGGCGCGGAATGGACGCTGAACCCAAGCGCCAGCGGCTCCGCGATCACCCGTGAACACGCGAAGGCCGGCGTGGCGCTCCGGGGTACCGCCTTTGAGTTGGCTTGCTGGACCTGGGGCCGCCTACCGACCGAGCGGCTCGAGATTCTCGGTGATAGACAGATCGCAGACCGTTTCCGGGAGGTTGTCCGCCTCTGACGCCTGCCGGTCGCGAAACGAGCGGCCTTCCGGCCGCTCGCAGCTCGGGGGGGAGGACTCGAACCCCCAATTACAGGGCCAGAACCTGCCGTGTTGCCGATTACACCACCCCCGAATGGGCGGCGTCATCGTAACAGGCGCGACCCCCGAACACGCGGGAGGCCAGGGCCACTGCGAACTCGTGTGCGGCGAACGGACCGTAGAGCCGTCGGTCATGCCGACAAGGGCGCTTAGGCGCTCGGGACCTCGCGCCTCGACGCGGCCAGTCGCTCGATCGCGGTGTCAAGACGCTCCAGTGACCGAGCGCGCCCCAGCACTTCGAGCGACTCGAACAAGGGCAGGCCGACGCCCCGCCCTAGGACAGCCGCCCGGATCGGCGCCTGCACCTTGCCGAGTTTGCGTCCCCGTCTGTCTCCCAGCTCGGAGATCTCAGCCTTGAGCGGTGCCGCCTCGAAGACGCAGCTCTCGAGCCGTTCGCGGGCCTCCTCGAGGATCGAGCCCGCGTCCGGATCCCGGGAGATCGCCTTCTCGAACGACTCGTCCTCGATCGCGAACTCGGGTGCAAAAAGGAACTCGACAAGACTTGCCGCCTCTGACAAAGTGGCCGCCCGTTCTTGGACCAGCGGGGCGAGCCTTGCGAATTCTGTCGACGAAAAATCGGCCGCCACCTGCGCCGGAGCGTCTTCTGCCGCCCAGCGGCGGCAGCGCTCGATGAAGCTCTCGACCGCAAGTTCGCGGAGGTAGACGCCGTTGAAGTGCAGCAGCTTCGTCTCGTCGAAGAAGGCGGGTGAGTGGTTGACGTTGCTGAGGTCGAACTCGGTGACCAGGTCTCCGAGACTGAAGAACTCGCGACCATCCCCCGGGCTCCACCCGAGCAGTGCGAGGTAGTTCACCATCGCCTCGGGCAGGAAGCCTTGCGCTCGATAGTCCTCGATGGCGACGCGGTCGCGTCGCTTCGAAATCTTCTGCCTCTTCTCGTTCACGAGCACCGGCAGGTGGGCGTAGGTGGGCAGCGGGAGCGCGCCGGTCCCGAGCGCTTCCCAGAGGAGCACCGCCTTGGGTGTCGTCGGGAGATGCTCCTCGGCCCGGATGACGTGGCTGATTTGCATTTCCCGGTCGTCGACGACGCCGGCGAGAACGAAGAGCGGGTTGCCGTTCGACTTCGCGACCACGAAGTCGTCGATCGTCGAGTTCGCAAAACGGACCTCTCCGCGAATCACGTCGTTCACGACCGTCACGCCCTCCCGGGGAACCTTGAACCGCAAGGCGCGCCCCTGCTGACGCTCGAGGCCCCGGTCGCGACAGAAACTGTCGTAACCCGGCGTCGCGTTGGCCTTCGTCCGCTCCAGCACTATCTCGCGCGTGCAGTCGCAGGCATACAGGTAGCCGTTCGACCAAAGATCGTCGAGAGCCGCCTGGTAGTGCTGCCCGCGCTGAGACTGACGGTAGGGGCCCTCGTCCCAGTCGATCCCAAGCCATGTCAGCGCAGAAGCGATCCCACCGACCCACTCCTCTTTGTTGCGCTCAGCGTCGGTGTCCTCGATCCGGAGAACGAACGCTCCGTTGTGGCGCCTCGCGAAGCACCAGTTGTAGAGCGCCGTGCGAGCACCTCCGACGTGGAAGTAACCGGTAGGCGACGGCGCGATCCGGACGCGGACCGGACGCGGACCGGTCGTCTCTCCGATCACGTCGCTAGCCACCCGAGCGAGGTTACCGCCGCCCGAGCAGCTGGCCATCCGAGTGCCAAGCGAGGTACCGGTCCCGCCGACACGAGGGACAAGGTCCGTGGTGGGAACGCGAGGTGAAGCCGCGTTGCACCGGCCGCGACGCGCCGGTGGCGCGTTTAGACCTGAAGCGCCCGCGTTTGCTAGACCGAACTCATGCGATTGGGAATACCGAGCGAGACAACGCCCGGCGAGCGTCGGGTCGCGCTCGTCCCCAGCGTCGTCCCAAGGATCACTGCCCTAGGCGCGGACATCGCCATGCAAACCGGTGCCGGTGCCTCCTCGCTGCTTGCCGACGAGGCCTACACCGCTGCGGGTGTCACCTTGGTGGACGCTCCGACGCTTTTCGCCACATCGGGCTTCATCTGCAAGGTGCAGCCGCTGACGCTGGAGGAGGTCGGCCTCATGAACGAGGGCTCCGGCGTCGTGAGCTACCTGCAACCTACGGCAGACCTCGACCTCGTCCGTGCGCTTGTGGATCGCCGGATCTCCGCGTTCAGCCTGGACCTGCTGCCTCGAATCTCCCGGGCGCAGTCGATGGACGTGCTCTCGTCCCAGGCGCTGGTCTCGGGCTACCGCGCAGTGCTGCTGGCAGCCGAGCAGCTCCCGAAGTTCTTCCCCCTCTACATGACCGCAGCTGGAACGGTGCCGCCCGCCAAGGTGCTCGTTCTCGGCGCCGGCGTCGCCGGGCTCCAGGCGATCGCGACGGCGCGCCGCCTCGGTGCGAACGTCCGCGCATACGACGTCCGCACCGCCGCCCGCGCAGAGGTGAAGAGCCTCGGTGCCGCTTTCGTCGAGCTCGATCTCGAGGCCCAGGAGGGCGAGGGCGGGTACGCGCGAGAGCAGTCAGAGGACTTCCTGCGCCGCCAGCGTGAGCTCATCGGCAAGGAGGTCGCCGCGGCCGACGTCGTGATCACGACCGCGGCGATCCCCGGGCGCAAGGCGCCGGTGCTCGTCACCGGGGAGATGGTGCACGAGATGGCCCTGGGCAGCGTCATCGTCGACCTTGCGGCCGAGTCGGGTGGCAACTGCGAGCTCAGCCGCCCAGGGGAGACCCTCGACGAAGGCGGCGTCACGATCATCGGGGTGAAGAACCTCCCGAGCTCGATGCCCCTGCACGCGAGCTTCCTCTACTCGCGCAACATCGCCGAGTTCCTGACACTCGTCATCAAGGCGGGAGCCTTCGCCCCGGACTTCGACGACGAGATCGTCGCCGGCACGTGCGTCACCCACGGGGGCGAGGTCCGCCATGGGCCCACCGCCGACCTGCTCGAAGGAGGGACGCAATGAACGGCGGGGACATCCTCTCGCTCATCACCGTGTTTGTACTTTCGGCCTTCGTGGGCTTCGAGGTGATCGCCAAGGTGCCGAGCACCCTGCACACGCCGTTGATGTCGGGCACGAACGCGATCCACGGCGTCGTGCTCGTCGGTGCGATGCTCGTCCTCGGCACGGCGAGCGGCACGGCCCAGATGGCGCTCGGCTTCGTCGCTGTGGTGTTGGCCACCTTGAACGTCGTCGGCGGGTTCGTCGTCACCGACCGGATGCTCGAGATGTTCAAGGTCCGTAAGCCGGCCAAGGTCTCAGCGGAGTCGGCCAGCGCGGTTGCGCCCAGCACGGAAGGGGGCCCGAAGTGAGCCTCGGGACGGGCATCCGCCTCGCTGACCTGATCGCGGCGATCTGCTTCATCCTGGCGCTGCGCGGCCTCACGGGGCCGAAGACCGCCCGCTACGGGAACCTCCTCGGCGCCGGTGGTATGGCGCTCGCCGTCGCGATCACCTTTGCGACCAACGGACTGACCCACTTCCTGCTGATCGTTGGCGCAATGCTGATCGGGGCGGTCATCGCGGTGCCCGCGGCACGCCTGGTCAAGATGACCGCGATGCCGCAGATGGTGGCGGCCTTCAACGGGGTCGGCGGCGGCGCAGCTGCGCTGATCGCCCTCTCCACGTTCCTCAGGGCCCCGGCCGGCTCGCTCGCCGTCTACCAGGTCGTCGAGGTCCTCCTGGGCGTGGTCATCGGTTGCGTCTCGTTCTCCGGAAGCTGCATCGCCTTCGCGAAGCTCCAAGAGATCATGACCGGCAGGGCCATCACCTACCCTGGCCAGCAGGTCTGGAACGGCATTGTCGGCGTCGCCATCCTCGGGCTCGGGGTCACGGTCTGCGTCAGTTCCTTCAACTGGCTCGTCGCGATCGTGCTCGTCCTCGCTCTGGCCTTCGGCGTCGCGTTCGTCCTGCCGGTGGGCGGGGCGGACGTGCCCGTCCTCATCTCGTTGCTGAACTCGTTCACCGGTCTCGCTGTCGCGGCAAGCGGCTTCGTGCTTCACTCGGTCGTGCTCGTCGTTGCGGGCACGCTCGTCGGCGCCTCGGGCACGCTCCTCACCCAGATGATGAGCCGGGCGATGGGACGCTCGCTCCCGAACATCCTCTTCAGCGCCTTCGGTTCGGTCATCACGGCCACAGGAGGCGCCGAGGGCGACACGACTAGAAGCGTCCGGTCCGCGAGTGCCGAAGACGTTGCCATCCTGCTCGCGTACGCGAACAAGGTGATCATCGTCCCGGGCTACGGACTTGCAGTCGCGCAGGCTCAGCACACGATTCGCGAGCTTGCCGACCTGCTCGAGTCGCGCGGGGTCGAGGTCATCTACGCCATCCACCCCGTCGCGGGCCGTATGCCGGGCCACATGAACGTCCTGTTGGCAGAGGCCAACGTCCCCTATGAGCAGTTGAAGGAAATGGACGAGGCGAACCCGGAGTTCCAGTCCGCCGATGTGGCGCTGGTGGTCGGCGCGAACGACGTCGTCAACCCGGCAGCCAAGAACAATCCGGACAGCCCGATCTACGGGATGCCGATCCTTGCGGTCGACGAAGCCCGCAACATCGTGTTCATGAAGCGCTCGATGCGCCCAGGCTTTGCCGGCATCGACAACGAGCTTCTCTTCGACCCGAAGACCACAATGTTGTTCGGTGATGCCAAGGACTCTCTGACGAAGGTCGTGGCCGCGGTCAAGGCTCTCTGACCGCAGGCTTGTACCGCCCCGTTGAAGATCGCCATCGACTACCTGCTCCAGGAGTGGCTCCATAGCCTTACCACTGCAAGAGGGCGCGCCTTCCTGCTCAAATGAGCGTATGGGAGTAAACGAGGACCGCTACGGCGAGCGGACCGGCGGTGAGACGCAGGTCGATCGAGCAAACGCGGAATCACTTGTACACGCGGCACGCGCCCAAGGCGTCACCGACCCCCGTGTGCTCGAGGCGCTGCGAACCGTGCGCCGCGCCTCGTTCGTTCCCATAGAAATGCGCAACGAGGTCGGCTACGACTACGCGATCCCGATCGGGCAGGCCCAGACGACGTCACAGCCGTCGCTGATCGGGCTGATGATCGAGGCCTTGGACCTCGGGCCTCAGGACACGGTCCTCGAGATCGGCACCGGGTATGGCTACCAGGCGGCGTTGCTCGCCAAGCTCGCCCACCGCGTGTTCAGCGTCGAGCGCATATCCGAGCTGGCGCAGGCTGCCCGTCGCAACCTGAAGGCGGAAGGCGTCCTGAACGCCGAGATCGTCACCGGCGACGGCACGCTCGGGCTTCCCGGCTTCGCTCCCTTCGACGGCATCGTGGTCGCGGCCGCTTTCCTCCGCGTCCCGGTTCCGCTCGCGGCCCAGCTCGCTCCCGGAGGCAAGCTCGTCATGCCCGTCGGGAACGGGGGCGGCGATCTCGTGAAGGTCTACGAAGCACGAGACGGCAAGCTGGTGGAACTACGGGTGCTGTGCGGAGCCCGTTTCGTGCCCTTGCTCGGCAAGAACGGATTCGAGGTCCGATAGGTCCTTCACCGGTTCGCGATATGGGGCCCCCGGCGGGCTCAGTTCGGCCCAGGCTCTGCCAGCCGAGATTGCCCGTTGCGCAGCAGATCTCCCGGGGCTTGCCCGCCCCCACCGCGAGGTGGACCCGGCTCGTCCGCGATACGGGCGAAAACAAGCAGCCCCTGGTTCGTAGGCCTCGTCGAGAGGACAATGACCTCCACCCCTGTCCGACCGACCATTTCCTCGGCGTCGTTGACCACGACCATGTCGCCGTCGGGCAGGAAACCAATCGCTTGCTGCGGCTGGCGACCTGCTCGGATGAGGTCGACTCTCAGATGCTCGCCGGGAATGTGGTCTGGTGAAAGGTCGCTAACAAGGCGACGAAGGTCCAGCACACGGGCGCCGGCCTCTTCCCGGCGGCGGGTCATCTCGACAGAGCAGGTGACGACCCGAGCGTCGAGACGGTCGGCTAGTACGGCGACCTTGTCTTCGATCGAAGCTGCACCGGGGACGTCGCCCTGCACGAAGGTGACCCTGACCCCGAGGTTCCTGAGCTCACCGATCGCCTCGAGCCCTCGCCGCGCGCGTCGGGCCGCGACCGGGTCTGGGCCCTCGGCAAGCGTGGCAAGCTCGTCGGCCACAGGTTCGGGGATCAACAGCTCGGGACCGAACAGGCCGATCTGCCCCATTACCAGGAATGACCGGTCCATAACTGCAGAAGTGTCCGCCAGATCACCCCCGACGGGAACGTCCTGGCGCGACGTCGTGAGGTGGCGCGTGACGCCGAGAGCGTCGGCAAGCTGGCGACCCTTGGCCATGCCCAACTTCAAACCAAGCGTGCCGAGCACCCAGGCCACCGCCGCGGCGATCAGGAAATCGAAGTCCTCCCGGACGAAGACGAACAGCGGGATGCAGACGATGACGCCGATCAGGAGGCCCAAGCTGCCGAACAACATCCCGGAGAGCAGCTCGGGGGCTGGGACGTCACGAAGCGATCGGGTCGCCTCACGCATTCCTCCGGCCGTCAGGCGACCGACGACGCCGCCGACCACGTAACCGACCAGGACACCGATGGCCGCTCCAGTGGAGCGTCCCAGCGCTGTGGCGGCGTAGTGGTTGCCGGCCGCGAGGCCAACGAGCGCGCCACAGACTGCGACGAGCAAGCGGAAGACCTCGACGAAGACCATCCCGCAGAGCGTAGGAGCATTCTCCGGGTAAGAGCACACCAGCTGGTTACCTGGCAGCGGAGGGGACGACGACGCGTCGGGATCGACGGGAACTACGCTCGGGCCGTCATGGCCTCACCGCGGCGTCCCACCGCCGCTCGCCTCGCCCTTTCCGTGTTCGCGAGCGTGCTCGGCGCGCTCGGCTGTGCAAGCTGCGGGCTCTTCGGCACGGGGCCAACCATCACAACCCAGGCGCCGAGCCCGGCCCAGCTCCTCATTCCCGTCGAGCGGGCCGCAGTGACCAAAGCAGAGGCGGCGGTGGCAGTTGACCTGCCGACCGTTCCGGGCCGTCCCGCCCCGACGCTCCGAGCGGGCGCCTTCCTCCGGCCCCTCCGCGCCCACCAGGTCGTCGGCTTCCTCCCCTACTGGGAAGTCGGCAGCTTCACGCCTGACTACCAGGCCCTGACGGCGCTCGCCTACTGGGCGGTGGGTCTTGGCACCGGTGGCTCGATTGCTCAGAGCGGGGAGGGCTACTCGACTCTCACGAGTGCTGCTCTCGGACTTGACATCAGCCAGGCTCACGCTGCGGGCGACCGTGTGCTGCTCACGGTCTTCTCAGAGAACCCTTCAGTTCTCCACTCGATCGCCGCACATCCCTCGACAGCGGGGCCTCGGCTCGCCAGGAACGTCGCGGCACTCCTTTCTTCCGGGGACTTTGACGGCATCGATCTCGACCTCGAGGGCAACAGCACGGCGGATCGAGGCGGATTCGTTCGCTTCGTGGCATCGTTCTCGAGAACGTTGAAGTCACTAAGGCCCAGATGGTCGATCATGTTGGACACCTATCCGACGTCTGCCTTGGACCCGTCGGACTTCTTCGACGTCAAGGCGCTCGCCAGATACGTCGACGAGCTCTTCGTCATGGCCTACGACATGCAGCAGCCTGACGTGGCTTCGGCGACCGCTCCGTTGACGAACGCCCCGTGGAGCGACGCCATAACGCTCGCCGAGTACGCCTCCGTCGTGCCCGCACGGCAGATCGTGCTCGGCATCCCGCTCTACGGCTACGACTTCCCGGCCACGAGCCGATTCGACGGGGCCGCAACCACGGGGCCTCCGCTCGCTGTCACCTACTCGGACATCGTGGCTGCGGGTCACGCGCCGAAATGGGACCCCGTGACCGAGACTCCCTGGACTGTGTTCAAGAGAAACGGGAAGTGGCACCAGACCTGGTTCGACGATCCGGTCTCGATCGCCCTCAAGTCGGCGCTCGCCGCCCAGTTCGACTGCGCAGGCGTCGGCATCTGGGAGCTTGGGATGTCAGGTAACGACGCGTCCATAACTGACGCACTGCTCGGTGGGAGCACACCGCTGAAGCTTCCGCTCGCCAAGCGGTGACGCGACGAGCGGCTCGGTGTGCTCAGCTCTCTTCGCCGCTCCCTGCTGTGATCAATGCGATACGGCGAACGAGGCGAGACTTGCGCCGCGATGCCTGGTTGGCGTGGATAACGCCCTTGGCTGCGGCCTTGTCGATCCGCTTCACGGCCTCGCGGAGGCGCTCAGCCGAGTCCTCGGCGCCCGTCTCGGCGGCAAGAAGAGCGCTCTTCGTGCGCGTCTTCAGTTCCGAGCGCACGGCCTTGTTGCTGACGCGGCGACGCTCGTTCTGACGGTTCCGCTTGATCTGACTCTTGATATTCGCCATTCGTCCCTCGACGCGTACGGACAGGAGGAACAGAGCCTCCGGGATCAACGAGAGTACCAGCTGACCGATCCGGACGGCACACCGTGGCCGAGATGGCACGATGGAAGGTGTGGTCGCCCCGGAGGTCATTCGCAACTTTTCGATCATCAGCCACGTCGACCATGGGAAGTCGACCTTGTCGGACCGCATCTTGGAGCTGACCTTTGCGGTCGACCCCCGGGACATGAGAGCCCAGTTCCTCGACTCGATGGACATCGAGCGCGAGCGCGGCATCACCATCAAGGCGCAGAACGTGCGCGTTCACTGGCGGGACTACGTGCTCCAGCTGATCGACACCCCCGGCCACGTCGACTTCGGCTACGAGGTATCGAGGAGCCTTGCCGCCTGCGAGGGGGTCGTGCTCCTCGTTGACGCATCGCAGGGCATCGAGGCCCAAACCCTCGCCAACTGCTATCTAGCACTCGAACACGATCTCGAGATCGTCGCGGCCCTGAACAAGATCGACCTGCCGGCCGCGGATCCGGACCGGTACGCCGACGAGATCGAGCGTGTGCTCGGCCTTCCTGGCGACCAGATTCTGAGGATCTCCGCCAAGACAGGCGCCGGTGTCGTCGAGCTGCTCGACGAGGTCGTCCGCCGGATCCCGGCCCCGAAGGGTGATCCGGGCGATCCGCTCCGTGCGTTGCTGTTCGATTCCTACTACGACCAGTACCGGGGGGTCGTCAGCGCGGTACGAGTGGTGGACGGGACGATGCGCTCGGGCGCCAAGTTACGTTTCCTGCAAACAGGAGCCACGCACGAGGTCGAAGAGGTGGGCATCCGTACGCCGGCACTGGTGGAGGTCGACGAGCTCGGCCCGGGCGAGGTCGGCTACCTCATAGCGGGCATCAAGGACGTCGGTGAAGCGCGCGTAGGCGAGACCGTCACCGAGGCCTCACGCCCCGCGTCAACACCGCTCGAGGGCTACCAGAACCCGAAGCCGATGGTGTTCTGCGGCATCTACCCGATCGACGGCGACGAGTTCCCCGACCTGCGTGACGCGCTCGAGAAGCTCAAGCTGAACGACTCGAGCGTGACCTACGAACCCGAGACGAGCGCCGCGCTCGGTTTCGGGTTCCGCTGCGGATTCCTCGGGTTGCTGCACATGGAGATCGTCCGCGAACGGCTCGAGCGCGAGTTCGGCCTCTCTCTGATCGCCACGGCCCCATCGGTCGAGTACATAGCCCACCTCACCAACGGCGGGATCCTGCCGGTCGACAATCCCTCGGCGATGCCAGAGCCGCAGTTCATCGACCACATTGAGGAGCCGCTGCTGAAGCTCACGATCATCGGCCCAGCCGAGTACACAGGGACGATCATGGACCTCTGCCAGACGCGTCGGGGCCGGATGCAGAAGATGGACTACCTCTCGTCCGATCGCGTCGAGCTCATCTACGAGCTCCCCCTCGCGGAGGTCGTCCTCGATTTCTTCGACGTGCTGAAGAGCCGGACCAAAGGTTACGCGAGCCTCGACTACGAGCCTGCAGGGACCCAGACGGACAACCTCGTCAAGGTCGATGTTCTTCTTGCAGGCCAGCCGGTCGACGCCTTCTCGACGATCGTGCACCGCTCGAAGGCCGACGACTACGGGCGCAAGATGACCGCCAAGCTGCGCGAGCTCATCCCCCGGCAGCTCTTCGACGTGCCTATCCAGGCAGCGATCGGAGGACGCATCGTCGCCCGCGAGACGGTCAAGGCCAAGCGCAAGGACGTTCTCGCCAAGTGCTACGGCGGCGACATCACGCGGAAGCGCAAGCTCCTCGAGAAGCAGAAGGAGGGCAAGAAACGGATGAAGTCGATCGGGCGCGTCGAGATCCCCCAGGAGGCTTTCATCAGCGCGCTGACGCTTGAGGAATGACCGCGCGCCGCGGCGCGGAGTGCGGCTCGCTCACCGGGAGCACCCGCATCGGACAAGCCGCCGGAGGTGGCACTGCCATCGCATGAGGACGCCCCAAGTAGAATCCCGCACAAGGAGCCCTTGAGATGCCTACGCGCAATGACCACGACCAGCTCGACGACCGCAAAGCGGCGATCTTGAAGTCCGTAGTCACCGGCTACGTCGAGACAGCTCAGCCGGTGGGATCCTCGCAGGTCGCGCGCGATCCCGTCATCGAAGTCTCACCTGCGACGGTCAGGGCCGACATGGCAGCGCTCGAGCGGGAGGGGTACCTGACCCATCCGCACACCAGCGCCGGACGGATTCCGACGGACAAGGGCTACCGGTTCTTCGTCGATCACCTCGGCAACCCGCAGCCTCTCGCTCGCGCCGAGCACGAGCAGGTACAGGTCTTTTTCTCGAAGGCACATGGCGAGCTGGAGCGGGTGCTCCAGGACACCTCGCGTTTGCTCGCCCAGCTCACCGACTGCGCCGGAGTCGTCGTGAGCCCTGCCCATCAGGCGCTCGTAGTCCGCTCGGCCGTGATCGCACGGCTCTCGGCGCACACCGCGATGGCGGTGGCGGTTCTCTCGAACGGCGTCGTGGAAAAGCGGACGATCGCCATCTGTGAGGATGTCCCCGACACCGTGCTGTCGGCGTCCAGCATCGCGTTGCAGCAACGTCTTTCCGGTAGCTCGCTCGGGCTTGTCCCTTCTGAGATGCCGAGTGGCGATCCCGACGTTGACAACCTGGTCAGGGTCTGCGTGGGTGCCCTCGAAGACGGGAGGGCGACTGGAGGCGACGACCAGGTCTTCGTGGGCGGTGCCGCGTTCATGGCCGAACGTTTCGATGCGATCGACCAGGTCCGGGCCGTCCTCGGGATCCTCGAGCAGTCCTACGTCGTCGTGACGCTGCTGCGCGAAGTGCTCGCCCACGGACAGTCGGTCTCGATCGGTTCGGAGCACGCCGGCATCGAGTCCCTCGCCGAGTGCTCGCTCGTCGTCGCTCCTTACGAGTCGGACGGCGTCGCTGTTGGGACCATCGGAGTGCTCGGGCCGACCCGGATGGACTATGAGCACGCTCTCGCCGCGGTCGCAGTCGTGGGTGAGCGGCTCACGCGAGAGCTCCGCGGGGGATAGCGGTGTCGATGACCCAGGACTTCTACGAGTTGCTAGGCGTCCCGCGTTCCGCGTCTGAGGACGAGCTCAAGCGGGCGTACCGCCGGCTCGCCCGTGAGCTGCATCCCGACGCGAACCCCGGGGACGCGGAGTCCGAGGCCCGCTTCAAGCAGATCACCGTCGCCTACGAGACCTTGCGTGATCCTGAGCGGCGCCGGCGATACGACATGTTCGGGCCCGAGGCCGTCAGGGGAACAGGTGCGGGCGCGGGCGCGGGCGATACGTTCGGCTTTGGCGGCGGCCTCGGGGACCTGTTCGACGTCTTCTTCAATCAGGGCTTCGGGGCGAGCGGACAGCGCGGAGCTCGTCGTCAGGGCGCCGACGCCGAGATCGTGCTGCAGATCGGGCTCGCAGAAGCCGTCTTCGGCACCCGTCGTGACGTGAGCCTCAAGGCACCGGTGCCTTGCACGACCTGCGAAGGCAGCGGCGCCCGCGCAGGAACGACCGCTAGCACCTGCCCGGACTGCCGTGGCTCGGGCCAGATCCAACGCGTACGCCAGTCGATCCTCGGGCAGATGATGACGGCGACACCGTGTGGACGCTGCAACGGCCAGGGAAAGGTCGTGACCTCTCCCTGCCCCGACTGCCGTGGCGAAGGCAGGAGACTGGACGACCGGACCCTCACCGTCGACATTCCTGCGGGCGTCGACGACGGCGCGACCCTGCGCATCGCAGGCGCAGGTGCCGCAGCACTGCGGGGCGGCGCGTCCGGGGACCTGTATGTGCATCTCCGCGTCGAGGCGGACAGCCGCTTCGAACGGTCGGGCACGGATCTGGTCACGACGCTGCACCTGTCGGTCGCCCAAGCCGCCCTCGGCACAGAGATCGAGCTGGACACGCTCGACGGTCCCTATCTCCTCTCGGTCCCGGCAGGGGTGCAGACCGGCCGCGTCCTCAAGGTCGCCGGCCACGGTGTCCCGCGCCTTCGCGGCGGGCGACGCGGTGACCTTCTAGCAAGTGTCTTCGTCGACACGCCTCTCAAGCTGTCGAAGGAAGAGGACGAGCTCCTGCGCAAGCTCGCGGCCCTCCGTGGCGAGCAGGTCCAGCCGCCGGACCCGGGCCTGTTGTCCCGGCTCCGCTCCGCTTTCGGCTGAGCGTGGCCGTCTGCGCCCCCGACGCGGAGCTCCGGGCCGCCGCGGCGCTGGTGTTCGTGGAGGACCTGGGTTGCCTTGACCTCTGCGACGACGACGCCTACCACCTCGGCGAAGTCCTGCGCCTGAAGCCGGGCGAGGCCGTTGCCGCGGCCGACGGGGCTGGTGCATGGAGGATCTGCGCGTTCACTTCGCTGGCAGCTGCGCCCCGCGGCCGGGAGGGGGGGCGCGCTGTCAAGGCCGGCCGTTTCGGACTCGAAGCTGCCGGCCCGGTCCACCTCGTGGAACGCCCGGCGCCGAAGCTCGAGGTCGGCTTCTCGTGGGCCAAGGCGGAGCGGACCGAATGGGCGGTCGCCAAGCTGGTCGAGCTCGGCCTGGACCTCCTGACACCGCTTGTGGCAGACCGGACGATCGTGCGCCCTGACCGGGACGGGACCGTCCGCCGCGAAGGCCGGCTGCGCAAGATAGCCCGGGAGGCGGCGATGCAGTCCCGCAGGCCCTTCCTCCCAGAGATCGGCACCAGCCGGACGGTGGAGGAGGTCCTCGGACGCTCACCGGTATCGGACATCGCGCTGGCCGAGCCGGGCGGCAGTCCGATCTCGCTTGCGACTCCAGTCGTGCTGGTCGGTCCGGAAGGTGGTTGGTCAGACCGTGAGCTCGCTCTGGTCGGCAACAAAGTCTCACTCGGAGATGGCGTTCTGCGGGTCGAGACCGCCGCACTTGCCGCGGGCACCCTCTTGACGGCGCTACGGAGCATGGCCCTCGTACCACCGTCGTGAGGGGATCCAAGGCCCGGTCGCGGGTCCGCCAATTAAGTTTTCTTGCAGGATGTCGCCCTAACGAGCAACACTTAAGGGGTGGGTCCTGGCTCGGTGGTCACCGGCAAGGGCCTGGCGTTCTGGCACAGCCTAAGCGGAGCTCATTTCGGGTTGACGGTGTCCGAGCGCAAGAGCGTGTCGACACCGACCGGAGAGTGACGGGAATGACCCCAAGCCAGATAGAAGGAGTCGACCCGGAGTACGCGGTCGCCGTGGGTGCTCGGCTGCGCACTGTGAGACGCCAGAAGCGACTTTCCCTTCAAGCGGTCGAGAAGGCCTCGAGGCTTGAATTCAAGGCGTCGGTGCTTGGCGCCTACGAACGAGGTGAGCGCACGATCTCGGTGCCGCGGCTTCAGAGGCTGGCGAGGCTGTACCGCGTGCCCGTCGACCAATTGCTCCCGCCCGATGCGGCGGAGCCTCCCAGTGCCGGCCGTGGCGTGGCGTTCCACAGCAACGGCGACAACCCGGACACCCCGGGCAAGCCTTTCAAGATCGCTGTGGACCTGATCCGCCTCTCGGAGGTGCAGGGCCCAGAACGTGAGCTGCTCCGGCGGTTCCTCGCCTCGGTGCAAGTTCAGCGCCAGGACTTCAACGGCGAGGTCCTGACGATCCGGTCCGAGGACCTGCGGGTCATGGCCTCGATGCTGGGGCAGAACCTCACGACCCTCCTCAAACGTTTGGAAGAGCTCGGCTTGCTTCGTGCGTGAGCCCAGCGCCGATGCCGGCCGCACGCTCGGCGTGTACGTGCACGTGCCGTTTTGCGCTCGCCGCTGTGACTACTGCGCCTTTGCCACATGGGCGGGCCTGCACCACCTCTCGGAGGCGTACGTCGACGCGTGCCTGTCCCAGCTCAATCGTGCCTATGACAAGGGCCTCGGCCCCGCGGCCACGGTCTTCTTCGGCGGAGGAACCCCCTCCCAGCTCCCCGGCAACGATCTCGCCCGGTTGCTCGACGGCGTCCGCCGCCAGGAGGGAGCCGAGGTGACCGTCGAGTGCAATCCGGAGGACGTCACCGTCGGGCTCCTGCGTACCTACGCCGCGGCGGGCGTGAACCGCGTCTCGCTCGGAGTGCAGTCGCTCGCGGCACATGTTCTCACCAGCCTCGGGCGCCGGCACAGCTCCGAGACCGTGCCACGTGCGGTTGCTGCGATAGGAGAGGTCGGCTTCAGCTCCTTCAGCGTCGATCTCATCTACGGCGCCAGAGGGGAGACCGATGACGACTGGATGGCCACGCTCGAGGGAGTGCTCGGTCTCGACCCGTCGCCCCCTCACGTGAGCGCCTACGCTCTCCAGGCTGAGCCCGGCACGGCGTTGTGGCGCGACCCTGATCGCCACCCTGACGATGACGTCCAAGCCCGGCGCTACGAAATGGCCGACGAGGTGCTCGAGACTGCCGGCCTGCCCTGGTACGAGATCTCGAACTGGTCGCGCCCCGGCCACGAGTGTCGTCACAACCAGAACTACTGGCGTCAGGGGGAGTACCTCGGCGTGGGCTGCGCGGCCCACAGCCATCTCGACGGTCGCAGGTTCTGGAACATCCGCACCCCCGAGCGCTACATGGCGGCGATCGCTTCCGACCATTCGCCGGTCGCCGGCGAGGAACGCCTCGACTCCGATCAGCGCCTGCTCGAGTCCCTCGAGCTGGCAGTGCGCACCCGCGAGGGCGTCGACGCGACCGCACTGCCCGACGACGGGACACTGGCGGGGCTCGTGGCACGCGACGCCTGCCGTGCGGTGCTCACTCTTCGCGGTCGGCTGCTCGCAAACGAAGTCGCGTGCCGGCTCCGGGCACCGACCCCCATCGCCCAGGACGATGCCGAGCACCTCTGCCCTGACCCGATCCGAGTCGACGGTCGCTAGGAATCGGCGATGCCTGTGACCGACTGCCTCTTCTGCGCCATCGTGGCCGGTGTGCTCCCCTCGACCGAGGTGCTCTCCACCGATCTCGTCTACGCCTTCCGGGACCTGCACCCTGTTGCGCCGACGCACGTCCTCGTCGTTCCGAGAGAGCACATCGTCGATGCCGCGCACATCACTGCTGACCACGGGGAACTGCTCGCGGAGATGTTCGACGTCGCCCGGCAGGTCGCGCGAGCTGACGGCCTTGCCGAACGTGGCTCTCGCCTCGTGCTGAACGTGGGCGCGGACTCCGGCAACAGCGTTCCCCACCTGCACCTCCACTTACTCGGTGGCCGCCGGCTCGGCTGGCCACCCGGCTGAGCGAGGTGCCTGGTACCCTTCGTACGAGAGCCAAGTGTCGTCCACCCAGGTCAAGATCCTCGTCCCCGGGAACCACCTCATGGTGGGCCTGCTGGGCCAACGTGATGAGTTGCTTCGTACCGTCGAAGAGGCGTTCGACGGCACGCGGATCCACGTCCGCGGCAACGAGATCACCGTCGAGGGTCCCGAAGCCGAGCGAGTGGGGCGCCTGTTCGAAGAGCTCGTTGCGCTGCTCGAAAGAGGCCACTGGCTTGATCCGACGAACGTGGGGCACACCATCGAGATGGTGAAGGAGGACGTGCGGCCGTCGGAAGTTCTGACAGCCGAGGTCGGCCGATCCGCACGGGGCCGCAAGGTGCACCCCAAGACGGCCGGCCAGAAGCGCTATGTCGACGCCATCACCGCCAACACGATCACGTTCGGGATCGGCCCTGCGGGCACGGGCAAGTCGTACCTCGCAGTCGCTCTCGCGGTGCAGGCCCTCCAGGCAAAGGAGGTAGCGCGCATCATCCTGACGCGCCCGGCGGTCGAGGCCGGGGAAAGGCTCGGGTTCCTACCGGGCGACCTGATGGCCAAGGTCGACCCGTACCTGCGCCCGCTCTACGACGCTCTCTACGACATGCTCGAGCCCGAAGGGACCCAGCGGCTTCTCGAACGGGGGGCGATCGAAGTGGCCCCGCTCGCCTTCATGCGAGGCCGCACGCTCAACGGAAGCTTTGTGATCCTCGACGAGGCTCAGAACACAACTCCGGAACAGATGAAGATGTTCCTGACCAGGATCGGCTTCGGCACAAAAGTGGTCGTGACCGGCGACGTGACCCAGATCGACATCGCAGGTGGCCGTTCCGGGTTGCTCGACCTCGAGGAGCTGCTCGGCGAGATCGAAGGGATCTCGTTCATCCGTCTCGGGCAAGGCGATGTCGTTCGCCACCGCATCGTTCGAGAGATCGTCACCGCTTACGACCGCTCCGCCCAGGCCCGGATCATTGGTTCAGGGGCCGCTCGCTCTGGCGTGCCTGCCGTTCCCGCCAAGAGCACCGAAAGCCCCGACGCCGGCAACGGGACTCACGAGAACGCGCCACCGCCTGCCTACCGCACTCCGCCGTATCGGCCGCTGCAGTGAGCGCCCAGGTCTTCGCTGCCGACGAGCAGTCCGATCGACCGGTCGATCTCGCCCGCTGGGTGGCCTTCGCCGAGCGGGTGCTTGCCGACCGTGGCATCGGCGACGAGGCCGAGCTGTCGCTGATGTTCGTCGACGAGACGGCCATCGCCGGCCTCAACGAAAGGTTCCTAGGCCGCAAAGGGCCGACAGACGTGCTGTCGTTCCCGATCGAGGACGAGCTGATAGGCCCAGGCCATGTCCCGGACCAGGAGGCCAGCGGGCCAGGCCGCGGACCCACGGAGTTTGAGGACATGCCCCTTCTCATCGGCGACGTCGTCATCTGCCCGGAGGTGGCCTGGCGGCAGGCACCCGAGCACGCAGGGGCTTACGAGGATGAGCTCGCCCTGCTGCTCGTGCATGGAATCCTGCACCTGCTCGGCATGGATCACGAGGAGGACGCCGAAGCCGCGATGATGGAGGCGCTCGAACAGCAGCTGCTCGCCGCCCACCATCGCGAACCGGGCACGAGCCCATGATCCTGGCCTCGACCCGAAGCTTCACCGGCGCCGACGGCGCCCTGCTCGTGGCAGTCTTCATCCTGATTGCGGGCTCGGCCGTTCTTTCCCTCGCCGAGACCGGCCTCACCCGAACCTCACGTGCGCGCGCCAAGTCGCTCGACGACGCCGGCCAGCGGGGCGCACGATCGCTTCGCCGGCTCGTCGAGGAGCCCGAGGCCTTCCTCGCGCCGATCCTGCTGCTCGTCCTGCTCTGCCAGCTCGTCGCCGCCACGCTCGTCGGCGTCATAGCGGCACAGGTGTTCGGCCCCATAGGTGTCGCGGTCGCCACCGCGTTCGAGGTCGTCGTGATCTTCGTGTTCTCCGAAGCCGTGCCCAAACAGTGGGCGGTGAGACACTCCGATCGCGCTGCCCTCCTGGCGGCACCGCTCGTCACGATGCTCGTCAAGTTGCCGCTGACGCGTGTCGTGTCCGGCGCACTCATCGGCCTCGCGCGTCTGATCACGCCTGGCGGCCACACCGCTTCAACCGCGCCGGACGTCACCGAGTCGGAGTTGCTGGCGTTCGCCGACGTCGCAGCCCTGGACGAGGCCATCGAAAGTGACGAGAGGGTGCTCATCCACTCGATCATCGAGTTCGGCGACACGATCGTCCGGGAGGTCATGGTGCCGCGGCCCGACGTTGTCGCGGTGGAGGACTCCGTCGAGGCCGGAGCGGTGCTCGAGCGGGCCATCGAGGCCGGCTACAGCCGCATCCCGGTGTTCAACCAGAGTCTTGACGACGTGATCGGGATCGCGTTCACCAAGGACCTGATCCGTGCGGCGCGCAGTGGCAAGGAGCACAGCCCGGTGAGCCAGGTGTGCCGGCCGGCGAACTACGTTCCCGAGACCAAACGTGTCGCCCCGCTCATGCGTGAGATGCAAGCCGGCCAGTTCCATCTCGCCATCGTCATCGACGAGTATGGCGGCACCGCTGGCGTCGTGACGCTCGAGGACCTCATCGAGGAGCTTGTCGGCGAGATCGTCGACGAGTTCGACGTCGACGATCCTTTGATCGTGCCCCTCGGCGGCGGCCAGTTTCGCGTCTCGGGCAAGATGGATGTGGACGAGGTGAACGATCTCTTGGGTGCGGACCTGCCCGCCGGGGACTGGGACAGCATTGGCGGACTCGTGCTGGCCGTCAGCGGCCACCTTCCTTCCGAAGGCGAGTCGGTCGAGGTGGACGGACATCTCCTGGTCGCCGAGAAGCTGCAGGGCCGGCGCATCGGCAGCGTCCGGATCGTCCGGCTCCACGGCCCTGCGCTGCACACCGGCCCCAAGAACCCGGACCAGGAATGGCTGGCCGAGCGCGCCCAAAGGGTCGCCGAACGGGAGGAACGCTCAGGTGACCGGAGTGATCGGGGCGACCGCGAGGTCCGCCCCGAGCGGTCCGAGCCCAGCGATGACACGGCAGGGGCCGAAGGCGAGGGCCGCCGGTGAACGGTGGCCATCGATGACCACGTCCGGGGTACCCGCTAACGGGGACCGCCCGGGCTCGGACGCAGAGCCCGGATTCCGCTCCGGCTTCGTAGCCCTCGTCGGCCGGCCGAACGTCGGCAAGTCGACGCTGCTCAACCAGATCCTCGGGAGGAAGATCGCCATCACCGCGGCGACGCCCCATACCACCCGGACCCGCGTCCGTGGCGTCCTCGATCGGCCTGACGGCCAGATCGTCTTCACGGACACGCCTGGTGTGCACCGGCCGCACACGGCCCTCGGAGACCGCCTCAACCAGACTGCGGCGTCGACGTTCGACGACGTCGACTGCTGTGTTCTCCTGCTCGAGGCCAGCGCTCCGATCGGTGCGGGCGATCGCTACATCGCCGAGCGACTGCGCCCTGACACCGTGATCGCGCTCAACAAGGTCGATCGCGTGGACGACGCCAAAGTGCTCCAGCAGCTGGCGTTCGCCGCGGCCGAGCTTGGGCTCACCGGCGCCGAGTACTTCCCCGTCTCGGCGAAGACCGGTGAGGGCGTTCCCGCACTCGTCGAGTACCTGGCCGCCCGGATGCCCGAGGGACCGCGCTACTTCCCTGCGGGCATGGTGAGCGATGTCCCTGAGGCCTTCTACGTCGCTGAGCTCGTACGCGAGCAACTGCTGAGAAATGCCGAGGAAGAGCTCCCGCATTCGATCGCGTGCCGGGTGACCGAATGGGAATGGCCGAGGATCCGTTGCGAGATCCTCGTGGAGCGCGAATCACAAAAGGGCATCGTCATCGGGAAACGTGGTCGGGTGCTCAAGGCGGCGGGCACGGCCGTGCGCCAACAGCTCGAGCCCGGCGCCTACCTCGAGCTGTTCGTGAAGGTCGAGAAGGGCTGGCAGCGCCATCCGGACGTGATCGAGCGCCTCGGCTATTGAGGCCGGGCCGAACTAGCGACGGGCTCCGGTGAACAGCACGGCTGCACGCTCTTCCGGGCCGATCAGGCCTCGCCGGCAGAGCTGAGCCAGACCGGCCAGCCCCGCCGAGCCGGTTGGGTCCACCTCGATGCCGGTCGCCTCGACACCGATGCCATTGGCTTGCGCGATCTCGTCCTCGTTCACTACGAGCGCTTGCCCACCGGTCATCAGCATCGCTTCGACGACTGCAACCCAGTCGTAGGTCTCGTCGTCGAGGATGCCATGGGCCAGGCTGTGAGGCACGGTCTCCCAGGGCCACATGAACTCCGATCTGTGCGCGGCGGCGTACTGCACGGCCGCGTGGACCTCCTCTCGTCCGGGCTTGGCCGGCAGGCGACCGGCAACCAGCTCGAATGCCCGAGCGAGCGGCCAAGCGCCGGCCGTCTGCACCGTGTGCACCCGAGGCATTCCCGCTAGCACTCCGAAGGCAGCCGACTCGGACAAGCCTTGTGCCACGGCACTGGCGAGCGCGCCGCCGCCGACCTGGACCATAACGTGATCCAGACGTCCTTGCCCGGCCAGCGCGGCGGCCATCTCATAGCCGAGAGTCTCGCCTCCCTCTATCGCCAGCCCGTTCTCGTTCCCCTGGCACGTGAAAGGCAGAGCACCGTCGGCGATCGCCGCCTGGAGGCTGTGATAGCTCGGGTCGCCGACGACGCCGACCTCGCGCGGGCACACCGTGATCTCGGCTCCGAGCGCCCGTAACCGGCCGAGCACCGCAGGCTCGGCGTCTGTCGGTACGAACACCAGCAGCCGCCTGTGCCCGGCGGCTGCTACGACTGCGGCTGCCAGGGCTGCGTTACCGCAGCTTGCGATCGCAAGCGGCGGGAGCGGGCCTTCGGTCATGCCCAGCAACCGGACCACCTCGAGATGTATGAGGAGCCCGAACATGTGCCGAGCCTTGTGTGAGCCGGCGACGTTGCGCGTCTCGTCCTTCACCCAGATGCAAGCACGTGTCTCGAGAGGATCGGTCAGCGCCGGGGCGGCTGTGAACGGCGTCACGACAAAGCCGTGGCCGTCGACCCTCGCCACCTCGTTGTCCAGATCACGCACGAGATCGACATAGGCCTGGTCGCTCATGCCGTGGGCAGTGGCGAGGTGATAAGCGTGAAAAAGACCGCGCCAGCGCACGAACGGGTTCGGCTCCGAGCTATCGAGCGGGAAGGCCAGCCGGCTGACATCGAGCACTCGACGAAGGACGTGGTCCCCGTCGTCACCGCTGCGCGGGCAACGGAACGGGTAGGGCTCCGAGGCGTCGATGACCGAGCCACAACCTCCACAGACAATCGAGCTGGCCAGTTCCGGCGAGGAACTGGGCGAGAAGGCGTGAGTGGTCAGCCCCTGCGCGTCTTGGCGTGGTTCGGTAGGCAGCTCCATAGTTGACTGAGCAGTCTACGGCTGCCGGTCGCGACGGCCCGCAGGCGAGAAGCGCCCCGTCCATCGCTACGACCACCGGCTTTGCCGCGCTGATCGACCTAAGACGCTGGGAGGGCGCGGGTGGCCTCGGTGTGGATCCCGCGGAGAAAGGCTTCGGCCTCCGCCCGGTCCCTGGTCCGTCGCATCGGAGGCAACGCCTTGACCAACGTCGGCCCGTAGGAGGCCTTCGCGAGACGCGGGTCGAGGACGGCGACCACCCCCCGGTCGGTGGCGGTCCTGATCAGGCGTCCGGCGCCCTGGGCGAGCAGCGTCGCCGCCCGCGGAAGGTCGACCTGCTGGAACCCTGCCCGGCCGGCCGCCTCCCGACGGGCCGCCATCAAGGGATCGTCCGGCCGAGGAAACGGGATCCGGTCGATGATGACGAGCGTGAGTGCCGGCCCCGGGACGTCGACGCCCTGCCAGAAGCTCATCGTCGCGAACAGGCACGCAGCCGACTGAGAGCTGAGTGCCTCGAGCAGTGCCGCCTTCGGAAGCTCTCCCTGCACCAGCACGGGCCATGGGAGCCTGCCGGCGAGCACTTCGGCGGCGAGGGTCATGGCGCGTCGACTGGTGAACAAGGCGAGCGTCCGGCCACCTGCCGCGAGGACGAGCGCCTCGATCTCGTCGTGGATCGCCGGCTCGGCTTCGGGACGACGGCGATCAGGGAGCGACGCCGCGCAGTACAAGAGCCCGTGCGCCTTGTAGGCGAAGGGACTGCCGACGTCGAGCTCGGCTGTGGAGTCGGAGGGCGCGCCCATTCGGACGGCGAGGCCGCGCGGCAGTGTCGCGCTCGTCAGCACAACCGGCATTGCCGAGAACACCTGGGCGGACATCGTCTCGCTCACATCGAGAGGTGCCGAGTGCATTGCCGGCCGGATCCCACCGGTGACCCAGACCACCTCATCGCCACCTGCCGAGATGCATGCAGCCAGCTCCTCACGGCAGCGGTCGACTCCGAGGAGAGCCCTCAGACAGCGCTGAGCCGCGTCACCGCCCAGGGCGGCGCCTGCACCCCCCTGTCCTCCAACTCCTCCCGGTCCTCCAGAGGCGTCTGAGGCACGACGCAGCTCCACGCCCAGCCGCTCGAGCCGATCGACCATGAGCGTCACCTGTTCGCCGATCTCGCCGCCCAGACCGGGAGGCAAGCGACGGTCCTCGCCCTCGGCAAGCAACTCCTCGAAACGGGCCGCCACGCCGAGGACCGACTCGACCGCTCGGGCCGGTGCCGTGTCATCTCCTCGCTGAGCCCGGCGGCCGGCCGCAGTGAGCGCTCCCCGTGCTGAAGACGCGAGCGCACGCAGGCGTCCGGGGCTGACGTCCACCCCAAGCGAGGCCGCAAGGACGTCCTCGAGCTCATGGGCCTCGTCGACGACGAGCGCGTCGTGCTCAGGCAGCACCTCTCCCCCGCATCGCAGATCAGCGCCGAGGAGATGAAGGTTCACGACGACAATGTCCGCGGCAGCCGCCCTCGCACGGGCTGACTCTGCGAAGCACTCGCTCGCCGACGGGCAACGACGAGCACCGGGGCATTCGTCGGCCGTGACGCTCACGCTCGACCACGCCGGGATCGACGGCTCGAATTCGAGCTCAGCACGGTCCCCGCTGGCGGTCGATCCGGCCCAAGCCGCCAGGCGCCGCACTTCCTCGCCGATCTGCCGTGCTGCTACAGCTCGTGCGGAGCTGCTCTGCCGTGCGCCACGGCCAGCCTCTGACAGATCTGCGCCGAACGCCTCCACGTCCAGCGGCACATCGAGCGCCTCGGGGAACGGCGCGTCGAGCTGCTGCTGCTCGCCGAGGCGCTCCAGCTCGTAGAGACGCTGCCGACAGAGATAGTTCGACCGCCCTTTGAGCACTGCCCACTTCACGGGCTGGCCTAGGCCCCGGGCTATGAGCGGGAGGTCCTTGTTCGCGAGCTGGTCTTGCAAGGCCTTGGTGGCCGTCGCGACGACGACGCGCTTGTGGGAGCTGACGGCCGGCACGAGATAGGCGAGAGACTTGCCGGTGCCGGTCCCGGCTGCCACGGCGACGTGGCCGCCCGAGGCGAGCACCTTCGCCACTGCCTCGGCCATCTCGACCTGTCCCTCACGCACCTCGCCAGCCGGAAGGGTCGCCACGACCCGTCGCAACAGCTCGGCGACACTCGGTTCGGCCACATGGGGACGCTACCGGAAGGCTGGTCGCTCGGCTCTGGGCAACGGGTTCAGGACTTGGCCCTGCCTCTGAGGACGCTTCCGCCAAGAAACACGATGACGATCAGCGGCAGCACGACAACTGCCACATCGCCGTGGTGGTGAAGAGCCAGCGCGGCACCGACGAAGATGAGCGTCCCGACGAACAGCTCAGGTGCGTCACCGATCAGGAAGTCCTTCCAGAACCTTCCAAACGCACCCAGCGCCCGGATGACCGCGGTCATCGGGAGGGACCTGTGTTTGCTGTCGCCGCCTCCCGGGAAGGCGCGATCCTCCGCATCAAGAACGAGAGGACAGCAGCGGTCAATGCGAACACCCCGACGAGCACGAGGATCATGAGGTCGCTGCCGGGCCAGTGAAGCCCGGATCCCTCGCCGACCCAGAAGACGCCGAAGCTCGTCAACATGATGCCCACGGCCAGCTTCATCGCGTTCTCCGGGACTTCCGAAAGCTGGCGCGCCACGAAATAGCCGACGGTGCCGACGACGACCGCAGCCGCACCGGCCGCAGCCGCGGCGAGTGCCAGATGACCCGAGCTCGCCCCGAGGGTGATCACGATCAGCACGACCTCCATGCCCTCGAGGAAGACGCCCTTGAAAGCAACGGTGAAACCGGTGGCGTCACGACGTCCGTGCTTCCACGAGCGAGCCGCGGCGCTGCCGGTTGTCGCTTCAGCCCCGTTCGAGAGGTCCGCAACCGCCTTCGCGTAGATCGCGTCCTCGTCGTGCAGCGCCTTGTGACCGCTCGCCCTCAGCACAGCCTTCCGCAGCCAGTCGAGGCCAAGCACGAGCAGGAGGGCGCCGATGACAACGCGCAGGACGTCGATGGGAACAAGCCGGGCGAGCGGGACTCCCACGGCGATGACCAGCGTGGCGAGCACAAGCGCGGCGACAACGGTTCCCTCGAGCGCCGAACGCCACCCTCGGGTCACACCCGCCGCGGCGACGATCGTCAGCGCCTCGACCATCTCGACGGCACTGGCGCCGAACACTGCGAGGGCGAGCACCACGGTCGAAGTCGTCATCGTGACCTCACCTCAGCGCCTCACCGCCCGCCGAGCCTACTGTCGTCAGTCCCGATCGAACCCGGCGGCTGGGACGACCTGCTGACCGACCGGGTTTCATCGGAGGCCTGAGCCAGCTGGCACCAGGCCTTGATCGCGCCGAGAACCTCGGCCCGCGGACCACAGACCGCGAGCCGCTCGACATTGCGCAGATGGGAAACGCGGCCTACTTTCTGGCCTGTCAAGTCATGGATGCCGATCTGAGCACCCACGTATCGTCTCGAGTCGAACTCGAGGAGCTCGACGTGCCCGCGCCCGGCACACATCTCGATCAGGTCGTCGCGGCCGAGCCAAGACTCGTCATTGCACGACACGACGACGACGGTCGCGTCGATCGTGCCGACGATCTCGGCGAGGGCGACCGGCATCGTCTGCCTCGAATTGAAATCGCTGCGAGTGGCGGCGCTCCTGGAGTCGGCCCGCTTGCAGGCAACCCCATAGTGGTCGGGCGCGTCCCAGCGGATCAGGGTCTCCCAGACGTGGTAGTTGGTGAAGTAGCGGTGCTGGTTGTAAGGAGGGTCGAGATACGCGAAGTCGACAGGGCCGATCGACGCGACCGCTTCCCGAGCGTCAGCACGGATAGAGCGACCCGGCCCGGCCAGCAGAGCGGGGACTCTGAGCGAGAGTGGGAGGAACGACCTCGGTGCCCACTGCTTGAGGTAGGCCATCTGCAAGCCCGTCGTCGAGTCCACGCGATCGGCCGCCTCGAGCAAGCTCGTGAGCACGATCGGGTACAGCCAACTTGCCCGGTGACGCTCCTCGATGGCGTCACGTATGGCATCGACGCGCTCGCCGTTCTCGGGTCGCAAGTAGCGGGACTTCTCGCAAAAGACCTCGGTGAAGTAGCCCCTCCGGCCCGGGAGCGCGTTGAGCTCGACGATCGCCTCCGCGAGCTCGGCTTGGTCCACCGCTGTTGCATCGGCGCTGATGTAGCACTGCGCGAGCACCTCTGAGTAGGTGGCCGTGTCGACTGCGGTGACGAACGCTCCCTGGCGCTTCAGCTCCTGGGCCACGCGAGTCGTGCCCGTGAACAGGTCGGCCGCGGTAGAAGCGCCACAACCGGAGGCGAGGGCGGAGATCGTCTGGACGAGGCGTCGTTTCGAACCGAGGTACTTGATCACACGCCGGATCCCTGGGCGAAGTCGTTCGGGCACATTAGCTGGTTCGGGTCCTCGTGCTCGAGTCGGTCGCTGAGCTCAGGTGGCGGCCCGCAATTTGCGGTCTTCGAGCGGATCAGCTCTTCGAAGCGCCCGCGTTCGACCACGCAGACTTCGAGCACTTTGTTGAACCTCGGTTCCAACTCGGTCTCGTCGCGCGTCAGGCCCCTGCCGAACGGGAACTCCCAAACCTCACGCTGAGCGAACACCTCCGCCAGCGCGTCCAGGTCCGAAGGACGCCACCTGCGGAGCAGCAGCCGGGCGGTGAGAAGTTCCTCGGGGATCCTCGGGTCCGCCACTCTCCGGAGCATAACGGTCGGTACGCATGAGGCTCGGAGACAAAGCCCACAGGCCACACACCTCGAGCGATGCAATACTCGGCTGGTGACTTCGTCCGCATCGGTGGAACTAGGCGGCCCGCTTCGGATCGAAGACGTCGTCGAGATCGCGAGAGGCGCTGGCGCGACGCTGAGCGACGACGTCCTGCGGAGGGTCGATGCTTCTCGGCACGTCGTCGTCGCGGCTGTCGAAGCAGGGTCGGTCGTCTACGGTGTGACGACCGGTTTCGGGGGCTTGGCGAACGTGCGGCTCACGCCCGATCACTCCACGGCTCTCCAGCACGGGCTACTTCGGTCACATGCGGTGGCTGTCGGCAACGAGCTCTCTGCCGAAGAGGTCCGCGCCATGCTCGCGCTGCGAGCGCACGTACTGGCGCTCGGCCACTCGGGGGTCCGACGCGATGTCGTGCTGCGTTTCGTCGAGATGCTCGAGAGGGACGTTCTTCCCGTGGTGCCCGAGCAAGGGTCGCTCGGCGCGTCGGGTGATCTCGCGCCGCTCGCACATCTCGCGCTGCCCGTCATCGGTGAAGGTGAGGTTCGGCTGAAAGGCGAGCGGCTCCCGGCGATCGAGGCCCTTCGTCGGTGTGGCCTCGAACCGCTGGTACTGGAAGCCAAGGAAGGTCTCGCCCTCATCAACGGCACACAGGGCATGACCGCCATCGGAGTGCTGGCGGCTTGGAGAGCGGGCCGGCTCGCCAAGATCGCTGATATCTCGACCGCGCTCACCATCGAAGCCATCCTCGGCACCGACCGTGCATTCGACCCTCGGGTCGTGGGGCTCCGCCCGCATCCGGGTCAGCTGGCGTCGGCTCGGAACCTGATGCGACTCCTGGCAGGCAGCGACATACTGTCGTCTCACCGCAAGAGCGACCACATCGTGCAGGACGCGTATTCGATCCGTTGCGCTCCCCAGGTCCATGGCGCGTTCCGCGACGTTGTTCGCCACAGCGTGGAGACCCTCGAGATCGAGCTGGCCTCGGTCTCCGACAATCCCGTCGTGCTGACCGAGACCGGCGAGATCCTCTCCGGCGGGAACTTCCACGGCCAGCCGGTGGCGCTCGCCTGCGACTCACTGGCTGCTGCGACCGTGGGGCTCGCTTCGATCTCCGAGCGCAGGCTGTTCCGGCTCCTCGACCCGAACACCTCGAACGGTCTTCCGGCGTTCCTCGTCGGCGAGGCCGGCGTCAACTCGGGGTTCATGGTGTGTCAGTACACCGCCGCGTCACTGGTATCGGAGATGAAGAGCCTGGCGCACCCGGCGGCCGTCGACTCGATCACGTCCTCGGCCGGCCAGGAGGACCACGTCAGCATGGGAATGATCGCTGCCCGCCATGCACGGGAGTGCCTTTACGATGCCGAGGCGGCGATCGCGATGGAAGTGCTCGCCGCCGCCCAGGCTTGCGACCTACGGGCCCCCCTGCTCGCCGCGCCGGCCAGCCGGGCGGCCATCGCGTCGCTGCGCCGGACCGTACCCACACTCGTCCATGACCGGGCGCTCAAGCCCGATGTCGACGCGACGATCGCGCTCCTCCGCTCCGGAGAGCTGATCGCAGCGGTGGAGTCGGAGATAGGACCGCTCGAGTAAGCCCCGCCGGAGCAAGCGACGAGCGGCCCGGGAGCGCCGGGGGGACTCTCTTCATGAGGCGGGCAGGGCTCCGGCAGGAACCGGGAGTAACTTCGGCGTGATGGCCGTCGCTAACCTCGATCCCACTCGGATACCAAGGCACGTCGCTTGTGTGATGGACGGCAACGGTCGCTGGGCGCGCCAGCGTGGGCTGCCGCGCACCGAGGGTCACGCCGCGGGTGAAGAGGCGCTGTTCGACACGGTCGAGGGAGCGCTGGAGCTCGGAGTCGACTGGCTGACGATGTTCGCGTTCTCGACGGAGAACTGGCGACGGCCGCCCGACGAGGTGCGCTATCTCATGCATTTCAACGAGGGGATCCTCACGCGCCATCGCGACGACCTGAACAGCAAGGGCGTGCGCATACGCTTCGCCGGCCGTCGGGACTGGCGCGTCCCGCGGCGCCTCATCCGGCACATGGACGAGTCGATCGCCCTCACCGCGGCGAACCGGCGATTGACCCTCACGATCTGCTTCAACTACGGCGGCCGAGCAGAGATCATCGACGCGGTCCGCCAGCTCGTCGCCGACGGCATTCCCCCGGACAAGATCGACGAGAAAGCTCTCCGCTCCCGTCTTTACTGGCCCGACATGCCCGATCCCGACGTCGTGATCCGCACCTCGGGTGAGTTCCGCATCTCCAACTTCCTGCTCTGGGAGCTTCCCTACTCCGAGCTCGTCTTCACCGACGTCCTCTGGCCCGACTTCCGCCGCACGAACCTGTTCGACGCCATCGGTGAGTACCAGCGGCGTGACCGACGCTATGGAGGGCTCGAAAGGTGAGCGACGAGTCGCGCGTAAGGTTCCGGGTCCGCGACCACATAGGAGTCATCTCGGGCCTGTTTCTCGGCGGCGTCGCGTTTCTCTCCGTCTTGGCGCTTGCGATCATGGGTGACGAACAGGCCGTCACATTGCTGGTCGTGATCGTCGTGGGGATCGGCCTCATCGCGCTCGGAACGCGGATGAGGGGCTGATCTACGAGGTGGCCACTTACCGCGACGAAGGTGTGGTGCTGCGAACGATGCGGCTCGGGGAAGCAGACCGGATCGTGACCCTCGCGACCCCCGAGCACGGCAAGGTCCGAGCCGTGGCAAAGGGAATCCGCAAGACCAAGAGCCGGCTCAGCGGCCGCCTCGAGCCCCTCACGTATGTGAACATGATGTGCTGGCGAGGGCGAGAGCTCGACGTCGTCAGCCAGGTCGAAGCCATCGAGCATTTCAAGGCCATCCGTGGGGACCTCGAACGAGTCCCGGTCGCGATGACAATGCTCGAGGTCGTGGATCACGTCGCGCTCGAGAGGCATCCCATGCCGGAGATGTTCCGGATGCTCGTGGGTGCGCTGCGGACCTTGGAGGAGCGCCTTTCGCCTGCACTCCTCGGTTCGTTTCTCTGGAAGCTCCTCGCACTGGAGGGAGTCGGCCCCTCAATCGACCAGTGTGCCGGGTGCGGCTCGGAGGGTGAGCTGGTCGCATTCGACGCCGGAGAAGGTGGGTTTCTTTGCCATTCCTGCCGCCGTGGCCAGGCCGTCGGCGCCGAGACGGTGAACCTGATCCGGCAGGTTCTCAGCGGAGGTCTCCGCGCCGCACTCGACCAGCCGCCGAGCCGCGCGACAGCGGAGGCAGAGCGCTTGGCAATGCTCGCGACCGAGTACCACCTGGATCGGAGGGTGCGCTCAGCGCATCGGGGCGCGGAGATCGCGACGGCCGGTTGGCAAGGCTGGTCGAACACGAGCAATTCGGACGCTGCTCACGCCGGGCTGGACCCGGGCGCCGGGCCGGACCCGGGCGCCCCCGATTGAGCATCCACACCTATGCGTGAGCTGCTGCGCGCTCATACTCGACATGGCAGCACACGCGTGGGCCAAGAGCGGCAAGATTCACCTAGCTCCCGCGAAACGGCGCACGCGTCGACCCGGAGCAGAGGGAACACCTGTCGCGTGCAAGTAACCTGCCGCCATGCCGACATCTTTTGAGCCCGCTGCCAATACCGGGCTGTTCGACGCCGTTGTCAACCTGTGCAAGCGGCGTGGCTTCGTCTTCCCTTCAGCCGAGATCTATGGCGGCATCCGCTCTACCTACGACTACGGCCCGCTGGGAGCTCTCATGCTCCGCAACGTCCGCGAGGCTTGGTGGCGAGCGATGGTCCAAGAGCGCGACGACGTCGTGCCGATCGATGCCGCGATCCTCACCAACCCCAAGGTCTGGGAGGCGTCCGGCCACCTGGCGACTTTCACCGACCCCCTGGTCGACTGCCGCAACTGCAAAGAGCGGTGGCGCGCGGACCAGATCGAGGACGCGTGCCCTAACTGCGGTTCCAAGGACCTGACCGAGGCACGGCCGTTCAACCTCATGTTCAAGACCTACGTCGGGCCGGTCGAAGCCGACTCTTCGGTCGCCTACCTCCGGCCCGAGACGGCTCAGGGCATGTTCGTGAACTTCCTCAACGTCCTCACCACAATGAGGCGCAAGCCACCGTTCGGGATCGCCCAGATCGGCCGGGCATTCAGAAACGAGATCACACCCGGCAACTTCGTGTTCCGCACACGGGAGTTCGAGCTGATGGAGCTGGAGTTCTTCGTCCCACCTGCGGACAGCCCGCGTTGGCATCGGTACTGGTGCGACGAACGGCTCGCCTGGTACACGCGCTACGGCATCGCGAGCGAGAAGTTGCGCCTCCGCCCGCACGAGAAGGAGGAGCTCTCCCACTACTCCGCCGGGACGACAGACGTCGAGTTCTTCTTTCCGTGGGGCTGGGGTGAGCTGGAGGGCATCGCCAACAGGACCGACTTCGACCTGCGTGCTCACCAGGAGAGCTCGGGCACGTCCCTCGAGTACTTCGACCAGCCGACGGGCGAGAGCTACCTCCCCCACGTCGTCGAGCCGGCAGCCGGCGCGACTCGAGCGATGATGGCGTTCCTGTTGGCCGCCTACGACGAGGACGAGATCGGTGGCGAGCGGCGAGCGGTGCTCCGCCTGCACCCACGGCTGGCTCCCTACCAAGTCGCCGTGCTCCCCCTGTCGAAGAAGGACACACTCGCCCCTCTCTCGCGAGACGTCCTGCACCGGCTTCAGCGCTACTTCATGTGCGAACTCGACGAGACCCAGTCGATCGGCCGGCGCTACCGACGCCAGGACGAGATCGGCACCCCCTATTGCGTGACGATCGACTTCGAGAGCCTCGAGGACCGGCAGGTGACAGTCCGCGATCGTGACTCGACCGAACAGACGAGACTCCCTGTCGAGGACCTCGTTGCCCACCTTCTCGGACGACTGGACATCTGAGCGGCTCTGGCCTCTGACGGGGCAGCAAGACGGACTTCGGCGCCCCCGCCAGGCGGCGGAACGCCTCGTTTTGGGCCATCACCCAGGTCTCGTTTAGGCTCAGCCTGCCGCGACAACTCCTAGGAGGTTCCCCATGAGCTACGTGTACGACTTCGACCACGCGCATCCCCGTGCGCCCATGGAGCTCAAGGACCTCCTAGGTGGGAAAGGCGCCAACCTGGCCGAGATGACCTCGGTGCTGGGCCTGCCTGTGCCACACGGCTTCACGATCTCGACAGACGCCTGTCGTGGGTACATGTCAACGGGATGGCCCGCCGAGCTCGACACTGAGCTGGCTGAGCACCTCACAAGGCTCGAGGAGCGCATGGGACGCCGGCTCGGCGACCCGGACGACCCGTTGCTGGTCTCGGTCCGCTCGGGAGCGAAGTTCTCGATGCCGGGCATGATGGACACCGTCTTGAACCTCGGCCTCAACGACCGGTCGGTCGAAGGCCTCGCCAAGCAGACCAGTGACGAGCGGTTCGCGTTCGACTCCTATCGGCGTTTCGTGCAGATGTACGGCCGTATCGTCCTCGGAGTCCCGGGCGATGAGCTGGACGGGCCTCTAGAGGCCCTGAAGGAGCGCACAGGTGCCTCGGACGCCGAGTTGCCGGCGGCAGCGCTGCAAGGGCTCGTAGAGGAACTGAAGAGCGTTGTGGAGCGCGCGACGGGAAGCCCCTTCCCACAGGAGCCGGTCGACCAGCTTCGCGGCGCGATCGAAGCCGTGTTCGCCTCGTGGAACGGGGCGAGAGCCGTCGCCTACCGGTTGCGCGAGCACATTCCGAACGACCTCGGCACGGCGGTGAACGTGCAGGCCATGGTCTTCGGGAACCGCGACGAGAAGTCAGGCACGGGTGTCGGCTTCACACGCGATCCGGCCACCGGGGCCAAGGGCGCCTACGGCGACTTTCTCATCAACGCCCAGGGCGAGGACGTGGTCGCCGGGATCCGCAACACCGAACCGCTCTCTGCGCTGGGGAGCCGGTTCCCTTCGATCTACGAGGAGCTGATGGAGATCTTCTCCAGGCTGGAAGCTCACTACCGGGACATGTGCGACACGGAGTTCACTATCGAGCAGGGCAAGCTCTGGATGCTGCAGACCCGGGTCGGCAAGCGCACCGGCCGGGCCGCGCTTCGCATGGCAGTCGACATGGTCGACGATCCGGCCATCGCGCTCACTCACGCTGAGGCGCTGCAGAGGACGACCGCCGACCACATCGAGGCAGTGCTGCACCCGCAGTTCGCAGATAACTCCTCTCCAGTTCTGGCCAAAGGGCTCGCCGCTTCGCCCGGCGCCGCGGTCGGAACCGTGTGCTTCACGGCCGATGATGCCGCGGCTGCCGCTGCCAACGGTGAGCACGTGATCCTCGTGCGCAACGAGACCTCGCCCGAGGACGTGCACGGCATGCTCGCTGCCGAAGGCATCCTGACCGCCAGGGGCGGCCTGGTGAGCCACGCTGCCGTCGTCGCCCGCGGCTGGGGCAAGCCGGCGGTGGTCGGCGCCGAAGCCCTACGGATCAGCGCATCCGACAAGCTCTTCCGAGTCGGAGACACCGTCGTCCGGGAGGGCGACGTGATCTCGATCGACGGCTCGGAAGGCACCGTCGTCGTCGGTGCCGTGCCCCTCATCGCGGCCGAGGCGCCCCCTGAGCTGACAAAGCTGCTCAGCTGGGCCGACGAGGTCCGCTCGGGCCGTCTGGGGGTTCGTGCCAACGCGGACACCGGCGACGACGCGGCGAATGCTCGCCATCTCGGAGCCGAGGGGATCGGCCTGTGCCGGACCGAGCACATGTTCTTTGGAGACGACCGCCTGCCGATCATGAGGCGGATGATCCTCGCGTCGACTGCAGACGAGGAGACCGCGGCGCTCGAGGAGCTGCGAGCTGCACAGAAGGCGGACTTCCTCGGTATCCTCGAGGCGATGGACGGATTGCCCGTCATCGTCCGCGGGCTCGACCCGCCACTGCACGAGTTCCTCCCCGACGTCGAATCCCTCCTCGTGAAGCAGGCAAAGGAAGGCCTCACCGACGACGAGAAGAAACTCCTCGAGGCAGCCATGTCATGGCGTGAGGCCAACCCGATGATCGGTGTGCGTGGTGTGCGGCTCGGGGTCTTGAAGCCCGGCCTTTACGCAATGCAGGTGCGCGCCCTCATGGAGGCCGCCTACGAACGAGCGGAGGCGGGCGGCCACCCGATCGTGGAGATCATGATCCCTCTCACTGTCTCCCGCGAGGAGATGGCGCTCGCCCGCTCCTGGGTTGTCCAGGCGCTGCAGGACGCGGCGCCCTCAAAGGACAAGGGCGGAGACAACAAGACCGCCGAGAGGATCGAGGTCGCCATCGGCACGATGATCGAGACTCCACGGGCTGCGCTGCTCGCGGACCAGATCGCCGAGGTGGCGGACTTCTTCTCGTTCGGGACGAACGACCTCACCCAGATGACCTTCGGCTTCAGCCGCGACGACGTCGAGGGCAGGATGATGTCCGCTTACCTGAGCCAAGGCCTGCTCAGCGCGAACCCGTTCGAGAACGTCGACGTCGCCGGCGTGGGCGAGCTGGTTCGCATCGCTGTCGAGCGCGGGCGCGCCGCTCGCCCGGGCCTCAAGATCGGTGTCTGCGGAGAGCACGGTGGCGACCCGTTCTCGATCGACTTCTTCGCAAGGGCAGGCCTCGACTACGTCAGCTGCTCGCCGTTCCGGGTGCCGGTCGCGCGACTCGCAGCGGCCCACGCGGTGCTCGCGATCGACGCTGAGAAGGCGAAGCAAGCCTCCGCGTAGAGACAGGTCGGCTCCAGCCAACCGGAACGCTGCCTCCTGGGCGCGCCCGCGCACGCGCCGCGGTACCGTCCAAGAGATGGCGATTCCCGACGAGGACGTGGCTGCGGTTCGCTCCGCAACCGACATCCTTGCCCTGATAGGTGAGTACGCGCCGCTCAAGCGGGTTGGGCGGCGCTACGTCGGTCTGTGCCCGTTTCATGCTGAGAAGACGGGATCGTTCTCGGTCAACGCCGAAGAGGGCCTCTACTACTGCTTCGGGTGCCAGGTCTCCGGGGACGCGATCACCTTCTTGCGCAGCATCGAAGGCTGCGACTTCGTCGAAGCGGTGGAGCGCCTGGCGGCACGAGCCGGGATCGCGATCCGCCACGACACCGGCGGCAAGGATCAGCCCGACCGCGAAGGGCGAAAGGCGCTGCTCGGCGTCATGGAACAGGCGGTCGCGTTCTACCACGAGGAGCTGCTGAGCCAACCGGACGCGAAACGCGCACGGCAGTACTTGCGGTCGCGGGGCTACGAGGGTGAGACCGTGCGCCAATTCGGCCTGGGCTGGGCACCCGAGGCGGGCAGGTCGCTGGTGGGAGCGGTCCGGGCCCCCGCCGATCTGCTCGTCAAGGCAGGACTCGCCCACCAGGGCGAGCACGGGCTGCGTGATGCCTTCCGGGGCCGGGTCATCTTCCCGATCTTCGACCCGACCGGCAAGGCGATTGGACTGGGCGGCCGGATCCTCCCCGGTGCCGGCGAGGGGGCCGGCCCGAAGTACCGCAACTCGCCCGAGACACCGATCTACTCCAAAAGGCGCACCCTCTACGGCCTCAACTGGGCCAAACAGGCCGCCGTTCAAACCGGCGAAGTCATCATTTGCGAGGGCTACACCGACGTCATCGGCTTCTTCGCTGCCGGCTTGCCGCGAGCGGTGGCCACTTGCGGGACCGCACTCACCGAGGAGCATTTCCGTCTCCTCGGGCGATTCGCGAAACGGGTCGTCCTCGCGTTCGATGCCGACGCTGCCGGCCAGTCCGCTGCTGCCCGCTTTTATGAATGGGAGAAACGTCACGAGCTGGAGGTCGCCGTTGCCGCCCTGCCCCCGGGCAGTGATCCGGCAGACATCGCAATGCGCGAGCCGCAGGCTTTGAAGTACGCGGTGGAGAACGCGAAGACGTTTCTCCGCTTCAGGGTGGATCGGGCGCTGGCCTCGAGCGAGCTCAAGACCGGTGAAGGCCGGGCCCACGCGGCCGAAGCTGCTCTCGCGATGGTCGCCGAGCACCCTAACGAACTGGTTCGCGATCAATTCCTCGTCAGGGTGTCGGATCTGACCAGACAAGACCCGGAGCGACTGCGTCCACGCTTGGAGGCGCTCGTCCGGGCCTTCAAGGAGTCGAGTCGCAAGACTACCGACGAGGCCGGCCGGGCCGTTGGCGGCGGACGGGGTCAACCACCAGACGAGGAACCTCCATGGGAACCTGACCCCGAAGGCGGCTGGGAGCAGCCACCGGTCAGTACACGACCTGCCGGGGATGGCTCTAGCTCTCGGCGGGAATCGGGCCCCGTTCCCCCGGGCGAGCGCGCCGGCCGGGACGCGCTCGTGCTCGCGGTTCACGAGCCTCAAGCCATGGCTGGGCGGCTCAACGCGGCGATGTTCGCCGACCCGCTCCAGCGCGCTGCGCTCAGGGCGCTCACGGACTCGACAAGCCTGCATGACGCTATAGAGAATGCAGACGACGAAGTGGCAGACCTGCTTCGCCAACTCGCGGTGTCCGAGCCCGACGCGGACCCGGATCAGACCGTGACCGCCTTGGCCCGCTCCGCCGCCCAGGTGGCGCTCCACGAGATCAAGGCCGAGGCCCGCCAGGCCAACGCCGAGGACGACGCGACCCGGCTCGCTGCGGCTGGTGCCGCCATTACCTGGTTGAAGTCCGAGCTGGAGCTCATGCAGGAGCCGGGAACGGCCGATAGGACTTCACCTGCCGTGAGTGAGGCTGCGAATCGATTGGTAGCGTGGCTGTTGCAGCGCTATCTGGAGGCAAGATGACCGGCACGACCGAACAGGCCCCCGAGTCGGGAGTCACAGGCTCCACAGCTGGCACCGGCGCGACCAACGGCGCCGCGGGGGTCGGCGAGCCTGCACCAGCCGAGCCACCCCTGGCAGAGCTCGACCGCATCGAAGCCGACGCGCTGTTGCACGACGGCGCTGGCGGGAACGGCGCGACACTCCCCAGGCCTCGCCCTCGTGTCGTCTCGATGCCGATGTCACTCGGGGGCGGGAACGGCGATGCCCAGGCAACTGACCCCGTTCGCGCCTACTTGAAGGAGATCGGGCGCGTATCGCTGCTGTCGCCCGAGCTCGAGGTTCTCTGTGCGCGGAAGATCGAGGCCGGCCAGGAGGCGGCTGCAGAACTGGCCGCCCGGAGGGCGTCAGGGACCTTCGACAAGATTCCCTTCGAGGAGCGCCGAGCCGCCGAAAGGGCGATCCACGAAGGCTCGGAAGCCAAGGATCTCCTCATCGAGGCAAACCTGCGACTAGTGGTCTCGATCGCGAAGCGTTATCGCAATCGCGGCATGGCGTTCTTGGACCTCATCCAGGAAGGCAATCTCGGGCTCATGCGCGCCGTCGAGAAATTCGACTATCGCCGCGGCTTCAAGTTCTCCACGTACGCTACGTGGTGGATTCGCCAGGCCATCACCCGGGCAGTCGCCGACCAGGCCCGCACGATCCGGATCCCGGTCCACATGGTCGAGACGATCAACAAGATCGTGCGCACCCAGCGCCAACTGTCCCAGGAGCTCGGCCGTGAGCCAACGGTCGAGGAGGTCTCAGCTCGGACACAGTTCGCCGTCGAAAGGGTGCGCGAGCTCCAGCGGATCAGCCAGGACACGATCTCCCTGGAACAACCGATCAGCGAGGAGGAGGACTTCAGCCTCTCGGACCTCATCGAAGATCACACTGCCGAGGTGCCGGTCGACGCAGCCACGCGAATGCTGCTGAACGAGGCGGTGAAACGGGCCCTTTCCGAATTGAGCGAGCGCGAGCAAGAAGTGGTGAGGCTTCGTTTCGGCCTGGACGATGGCCGGATCCGGACCCTCGAGGAGGTAGGGCAGATCTTCGGGGTCACCCGGGAGCGTATTCGCCAGATCGAGATGAAGACGCTCGCGAAGCTGCGTCACCCAATGGTGTCGCGCCCGCTTCGGGACTACGTGGAAGGCGACTGAAGCCGAGCGATCGGACTCAGCTCCTTCTTGTCGCCTCCGCGCGTTCAGGCGAGATGGCGCCCTCGAAAAGAGCGATCACTCGTTCGCGTGCAAGGTTCCCGGCCGGGCCGCGCAGCAGGTCGCTTGCTCTTTCCCGAGCCAGGTCGCCCAGCGCGAGTACCTTTTCGGCCTTCAGCTCAGCCGCGCGCACATTCGGGCCGCTGTACCGTAGCCAGTCCGACGTTGGGGAAGCGAGCTGGCCGCGGCTCACAGTCGGTGCCCGGAGCCGACGCGCCTTCTGAGTCAGGTAATAGCCAGCTGCGCACCCCACGACGAACCCGGTCCTGAACCGCATCCGCCTTTCTTACATCGCACGTGGGAGCTTCGCCAGTGCGAGGTGCCCACGGGTCGTCGACCGAGAGGCCACACGTCCGTCGCGATCTTCGAAGTGACGTCCGCCGCAGCGTCCGGCCGGATGTCTGACGAGGCCATCGGGCAGGCGCGTCGACGACCGTCAGCCCGTATAGGCTTCGCGCTGACTTCCGGGGTAGCTCAATCGGCAGAGCACGCGACTGTTAATCGTGTGGTTGAGAGTTCGAGTCTCTCCCCCGGAGCTGCACACCGGGACTGCAAGGTCTTGCGACGGCAAGCGCATCGTCGAGTGCCCTGGCCTCGAAGCTGCGACGAGCAGGCTCGCTATCGGTTTGCCCGCGGCTGGGGCACATAAGTGCCGTCACCCCGGAGTGTGAGGTCGTGTGCCCAGGTCAGCACGTGGTACGGACCGACAGCTGCTACGCGTTGCGGCGGCCCAAAGGATGCCTTAGCTGACTGGGCGTCGACGCCTGCCCAGGGTGCGGTCGCGTTGTAGACGAGGAACTCGAAGCCTCCCCCGTACCAGGACGAGCTCGACAGCCTCGTGTATCGGACGAGATGCTGACTGCCGGCAAGGGCGACGACCGGGCGGACAACAACTCCGTCGGAGGACTCGACCGTCACAATCGACGCGCTCCAGTAGTCGCCGATGCCTTTGGTGAGATGGTGCTGCTTCAGATAGGCAGCCAAGCTCACGGCGGGTTGCGTCGGAGACGGAGTCGTGAGGGTGTTCACGAAGGTCGTCGCGTAGCCAAGGACCGCGAGACCGGCGACTCCGGCGAGAGCAACTCTCGCCCATCCATCCTTCGCACGTTCCGCGATTCTTCCCGCGAGGCGAGCACCGAGGGTCGAGCCGAAGATCACCGCCGCTGTAAGGTAACGGCCGAAAGGGGCCACCGACGAGAAGGAGAACCACACGAAGGTGGCGCAGCCGCCGAGGAAGCCGAAAACGAGCACGTCCTCGAACCAGGCGGTCTCCCGGCGATCCGAGCCAGCGACCTCGTCTGATGCCGGTGCCTCTTCGCCGGTCAGGATCGAGCGGACGATCGAGCGGACGATCGCGACAAGCCCCACAACGACCGCCGCCACGCCCAGGCCCAGCCCGACCACATGTGCAACCCCGAGGACCGGTGGCACTCCCGGCGAACCGAACGGCTGAGACCCGACACCCTCCAAAGCCGCTCCCCAGGTGGCGACGTGAATGATGTTGTGAAACATCTGATGGAAGTCCGCCCGAGGATTCGCCGGGCCGATCGTGTAGGTACCGATCGCCCAAGCGATCCGGCGCACAGCTTCGGCGAGCACGAGGCTGCCCAGCGCGGCTGTGAGCGCAGGAGCACCCGTTCTCCATCGCCGAGCCCGGAGCGCGGCAGCTATCCCCGCCAGGCCAATCGGTGCTACCCCAAGGATCCCGGTCAGAAGGTCTCCGAGCAAGCCGGCCGCGAGGAAACAAACCGCCAGCAGCCAACCCCAGCCGAAACGGGCCCTTCTCAAAGCCACGAAGGCGACAAGGCACCAAAGCGTTGTCGTCACATGGAATGGGCCAATGAGGAAGAACTGAGCGAAGGCATGCGTCGGCAAACCGAGAAGCACTACGACAGTTCCTGCCGCGAGAAAGCCGGTCCATCGACCTCGACCGCGCTGCGCGATCCATGCGCCGACCCCGATGACGCCGACAGCAATGATCGCCGGCACAAGGTGCAGTAGTTGCGGATGGACCCCACCAATGAGGACGGCAACTGCGTAAACCGGCGCGTCAACCAACCAGAACGAGTCGAGGGAGAGGGCCCAGTGGGTAAGAGTGAGATTCCCGATCAAGGCCTTTCCCTCGAGAACCACACTGGCCCCGTCCGAGCTCCCGGGATAGGAATGCACAGACGACAGATAGAGCAGGCCGACGAGCACGAGCGAACCCACCGCACATGCGCACCAAAGGACGAGACGCCAGTCGGACCGGTCCCCTAGGTGACCGTCATCGCCTCCATGTCGCACGGGCGGATGTTAACCAATCGCCGGCCATGTCCCTAGCCGGAGCACAAGCCGACCGTGTCCACCCTTCTGGGCATCGCGCCAGTCGCGGGGGCCTGACACAGGGCGAGCCGGAGCCGGGTCGCACCGTCGAGACGGAGCGGCCTAACCCGGTTGCAGAGCCAACAGGGCGCGAGCCACTCAACGGCTTCGCGCTCGCTGTCCTCGGCGTAGCATCCGAGGGCACAGTTAGGGCAAGTAGTGGCGCGTCAAACCACGGTTCCAGGAAGGGCCCGTAGCTCAGTGGTCAGAGCAGGGGACTCATAATCCCTTGGTCGCAGGTTCGATCCCTGCCGGGCCCACCGATTAAACCACAGCTCGGAGGACAATTCTTTAGAAGGCACTCCGACCTGCTAAGGTCCCACCCAACATTCCACCCAACAATGTTCCGAGGAAGCGAGTGGCGGGAAGCCTGCGGCTGGTGAAGGCGCCCGACGTTTACGAACTGCGCGTCTACGTCGGTCGCGACCCGTCCGGACGGGTTAAGCACCGCTACGAGCGCTTCATCGGCAACAAGCGTTCCGCACAGCGCGCTCTCGCCGCTCTCGTAAGCGAAGTCGAGCAAGACAAGGAAAATAAGGCCGATCCCGAAAACATCTGGGCGTCGAGCACCACTTTGAACGCCGCCTTCGACGCATGGAAGCTGAACGGTTGGCAGGACCTCTCGCCATCGACGACGCGCCGCTACGAGAGCATCTGGCAGGTTCACGTCGAGCACTCGATCGGGCGTCGCAAGATCTCCGAGCTCAGCGCCTATGACTTCGAGCGCTTCTTCCGCAAGCTCAAGGCCGATGGCCTTGCAGAGGCCAGCGTGCGACAGACGCGGGCGATCTTGAACCGCACCTGCCGTCTCGCCCGGCGCTGGAGTGGAGGAGTTCTTCCGAACCCTGTCGCCGAGACAGAGCTGCCGAGCTGGTCGATGGACGCGGACCGCGTCGTGCGGGCGCCCGAGGCCACCGAGGTCGCAGCATTGCTTCGCGCGTGCGCCGAGGAGGACCCACGGGTGGCGGCGTTCGTCCGCGTCGTGACGGCAACCGGGGTGAGAAGGGGCGAAGCCTGCGCGCTCCGTTGGTACGACGTCGATTTCGCCGCCAGGACGATCACGATCGACGAGTCGATCGTGACCTCGCGTGGCGGGGCGATCGTGAAGGGCCCGAAGACGGGAGCGAGTGTCCGTCGCCTCAGCATCGACACCGGCACGGTCGAGGTCCTTGCCGTTCTGCAAGACGAACAAAGGCAGCTCGCCGAGATGTGTGAGACCACGCTGGAACACAAGAGCTTCGTCTTCTCCTTCGAGCCGGGCGGTACGACGCCCCCTTATCCCGACGTGATGAGCCACGCCTTCGCAAGCCTGCGGAACAGGGCCAAGGTGGCAAGTGACGTCCATCTGCACTCGCTCTGTCATTTCCAGGCCACCGTCCTCGACTCGGTCGTCTCCGAACGCCAGAAGCAAGCCCGCCTCGGCTGGGCGACGGTGCACATGGCCCGCCACTACACAGACGCCGTGACCGAGGAGGACCAGAAGGCTGCTGAGTTCGTGGGCCGCCTGCTCGACGATTGTCGGCCACAAGTCGGGCAAGACTCACGCAAGAAGGCGTGATCGTCGTGGGCGGGTCCATCTGACGATCCCCCGTCTCCCGCAAGGCGCTCCAGCGCCGCGCGCGGGATACGGATCTGCTTTCCGATCCGGGTCACGGCGAGGGGACACGATCCGGACTTGATCGCGGAGTACAGAGTGGACCGCCCCATGCCGAGGATCTCGGCCGCCTCGGTGACGGTGAACAGAAGTGGGCTCACACTCCTTCTGGTCACGGCGCGACCAAGTTGGCGAGGCCTTGCAGGTCCGCGCCGTCGAAGGCGACTCGGGCAGTCATGGCGTCCCTCCTCTCGGAGTGATCCCGATGAGCCCTCCTATATAGGACGCACTTGGAGATCCAGGCTAATGGAACTGGATCAGCTTTCTCATGAGCAAAGCTGATCCCCGAGCCATCGGAAGGTGAGCACTACTCCAGGCAGGGCGACCGAGCCCTATACATAGATCGTGCCCCTTCCGGTCGGCGAGGAGTGCCAAAACGGCTGGTGCAGAGAGCGGCATCTTCCTCGTCCTGGCCGGCATCTTGCTCGGGCTTACGGTGCTTGCCGTCAGGAGATGGCGAACCTAGCCGGACGGGGTTAAGAGGGACTACTGATAGCTGATGGCCAGACCGCAGGAGTAGGCGACGAGGTCGTCACCCGTCAGAACAACCGGCTCGTCACGACCGGCAGGACCTGGGTGAAAAACGGCGACCGCTGGTTGGTGACCGCCACCAACCCTGACGGGAGCATGGCGCTGCGCCGTGGGAACGGTGGCGGCGAGGTCTCGCTTCCCGCCGATTACGTCGCTCAGCACGTGGAGCTCGCTTACGCCACGACCGCGTATCGCAGCCAGGGCCGAACAACAGACACCGCGCATGCCCTCGTCGCCCCGGCGACGACTCGAGAAGTGCTCTACGTCTCCGCGACAAGAGGCCGCGAGTCCAACAGCCTCTATGTCGACACATCGTTCGATCCCGACCCGGCCACCGGTCACGAACCTGCGATCTCACAACGGACCGCTCGAGACGTGCTCGCCGGCGTGTTGACGAACCAAGGTTCGGACCTCTCCGCGCACGAGAGCATCGAGAGGGCACAACTCCAGGCGGAGGACTTCAAGGTCCTGGCCGCCGAGTACGAGACCTTGGCCCAAGTCGCTCAAGAGCATCGCTTCGAGGAGTTGCTGGGCCACTCAGGACTCGGAGGTGAACGCCTCGAGGAGATCCGCCAAAGCCCTGCCTACGGCCCACTGTTCGCAGCTGTCCGAGACGCTGAGGCGCACGGTCTCGACGTGCAAGAGACCTTGCCCAGGCTCGTGGCAGCTCGTTCGTTCGATGACGCCGACGACCTTGCGGCGGTGATCCGCGGCCGAGTCGACCGATGGGCACAGGCCGCCGGATCCAGACGGCGGGCGGGCAAGAACCTCATCGCAGGCCTGATCCCACAAGCGGTGGGTGTCACCGACACCGACATGGCCCGGGGTCTGCAAGAGCGAGCCGAGGCGTTGCAACGCCGGGCACGCGAGCTCGCCGAACGTGCCATTGATCAGAACCCGCTCTGGCTGCGGCAGCTCGGTGCCCGACCTTGCGACCCGCTCTCCGCAGAACGCTGGATCGAGGCCGTGAAGACGATCGCCGCGTACCGGGAACGGTGGAGCATCAACGACGACCCCCGACCCCTCGGCTCGAAAGCTACGGCGAGGAGCATCGAAGCGCTCAACCAGCGCCGCCTCGCCCAGGCTGCTGTCAACACGGCAATGAGGCTCACCCACGCGACGCGAAGGCAGCGCCCTGAGGTGACATCTGTCGCTGTCGGTATCACTCTGAACCGAGGGCCGGAACTGTAAGGACGGGCAGCCGCGAAATGCTCGGGTCAGTCGCAAAAAGTTATGGACGGCGCACCGGGATTCGCTCCGCCAGCTCGTCGCCCGTTAGGTCGGAGTAGGCCGCTACTGCGACCCGCCTTGCCGATCAGTTCCATCTCATGTTCACCTGAAGACCGTGTCCGGGGGTACCACGGCTGCGCAGTGATCAGAAACAAACGCACTGACAACATGTCGCATTCCGCAAAGTGGCAGTGGTCACGCGATAACCTCAACCGCGCAGAAGGCTGATTTTGGCATAATTTGCGCCAAGTCTCATGTGATTTTCATCTCCCTCTGGTTACATGCTCAGTGGCGGGCCGTCCTTCGGCCTCGTCACTAGTCCAGTCATCTGAACCTAGGAGGAGAATCATGAGAATCCACCCAATCCGGCTTGGTGTCGTCGGGGCAGTGATCGCTTCAGGCAGCTTTCTGTTCGCCATGTCGGCCGGAGCGTCGACATCCGCTTCACCCGCGAATATCACACAGTTCCAGCAGAAACTGGAGCAACAGCTCACGTTCCGCGTGAACCAGCTCCAGGTACTTTCCACTGACGTGACAAAGGCAACCTCACTTACCCCGAGCGACGCAAGCACGCTTGCCGCTCGCCTCACGGAGGCTACGGCGAACATCACCGGCCTTCTTGCACAGGTGAAGACGGACACGACGATGGCTGAGCTCAGGGCGGCCCAGAAGTCGATGATCCAGGGGAACCGGGTTTTTGCTGTGCTGACGCCACAGGTGTTCGAGGTAATCGAAGCCGACAGCGTCGCCGCGCAAGCAGCGACCCTGCAATCGGGTGAGGCGGCGTTGCTAGCGGAGATCGACACGCTGCAGGGTCAGCCGGGATATGCAAATGC
>Ga0224558_1000476_pt1 | contig 46742 bp, 40 predicted proteins | sample 714S32024metaG_FD_180682 | JGI IMG/M metagenome (GOLD analysis project Ga0224558, IMG submission 180682) | Peat soil microbial communities from Stordalen Mire, Sweden - 717 S3 20-24 | ecosystem: Environmental > Terrestrial > Soil > Wetlands > Peat | place: Sweden: Norrbotten County, Stordalen... | reverse complement strand
CGGGAGATGCCGAAGATCCGACAGGTCTCGGCCACGTTCCCGGTCCTGGCCGCATGGTCGAGCACGGCGATACGCCGTTGGTAGATGATCTCTGCTGGGGTCACGGTGATGGTCTCCTTGGATCTGTTGTGAGAACCACAGAGTCCATCGCCTGACCCCACCTCATGGTGGATGTGCAACCTCATCCCGTGGACAGGAAGCTCTAGGCGAGCTGGGACGCAGATGAACGTCTGCCCTATGCAGCCGCTCGGAGTCTGCTCTACTCAGATACTGTCGCACGCCGTCCGAGTCCCGAGAAGCCGTCTGGCAACTGGGTACCTCGGGCACTGAGCAGCCCCTAGCGATGCGATCTCAGTAGCGCTCACCGGCCTCGTATCTCTTCGACGAGCTGCTCCGGCGTCACCGGACTGAATCCGACCCCGGACGCGAACGCCTCCCATCCACTTGGATCAAGAAGCGTCTGGGCGTGTCGAACCATCTCGGGAAGAACCTCGGCAAGCTCTTCGAGCTTGCCCGTGATGAGAGTCCCGTGGTGCTCTCCTGCCTTCACGCGGCGCAACGCATCGACGACGGCTTTGTCGGCCACGACGACAGCGCAGTAGGGGACTGCGATCGACATCGCGTCGGTGTCGTAGACGTCATTCTGTTCCCAGCCTCGTTGGTTGTTCCGGTGGACGGCGAGCTTCAGGTCTACGGCTACCCGCACGCTTGGTAGCCGGTCGAAGAAACCGCCGATGAACTCCCGACGCCGTACTGGATCGTCCTCGTCGAAGCCGCCCGTCAGCTGCCGGATGGGAAGTGCGTACTCCTGGAATACACCGACCAGCAACTCGAGGTTCTCGTGAAGGAGTCCACGTGCCTGGATCCAGACCCGCAGCTCAGTGGGATCCGTCGGCGGGGTATCGACAAGCAGGCCGACGAACTCCCGTTCCCATTCCAGTCGGCTGCGACCCGCTTCAACGGTCGCCTCGGGCTTGTACCCGTACTGCTCGCGTAACAACCCGAGCTCCTCATCCCGCGGACCTGCCATCACCTGGCACTCGAAACCCTGCGTAGCCCTGATCCGCATCTCACGAGGAAACTGGTCAGGGTCGATGATCTTGCCGTCAGTGTCGTGGACCTGGAGAACCCTCTCGACCCCCTGGAATGCCCAATGCACGCCCACGCCGAGCGGATCGAGCTTCTCGGGCCGGAAGGTCGGTCGACCGAAGTGCTCGTGCATCGCGATGAGGAGCTGGTTGCGGAGCAGATCCCTGCGCGTCCGGATCGTCCGGAAGTGCGAGATCGAGGCCATCACGTTCGCTATGTCTCGTCGCTGGCGAGGGCTCTTGCTCGATTCGGTCTCGATGTAGTGGGTCCAGGCGAGGGGAAACGCGACGCCCGCGTTTGCCGCGTCGACGAGGGCATGGAGAAGTTCGGGGTCGCCTGGAGCATCGGGCTTTCCGGCGGCAGCGCGTGCAAGGCGGATCCACACCCACTGATCCAGATAGGCGGTCGGTCGATACGACTGGAAGCCGCTTTCCTCTGTCACGCTCCCACTCTCTCAGGGCGCTGCGTCAACAGCGGATCTGCTCGCCAATAGCGACCAGCTCCGAAGCCGGGCCCTCTGCTAGTGCCGGTCGGCCGACTCGAGGAACTGGTGCCCCGAGGACGTCACAGTCCAGCCGCCCCAAGAGCGAATAGGCGAGTCAGGCCAGTCGCCAAAGTCGTTGAAATTATACGCAAGGCTGAACCGCCCCAGGAATCCTGGAGGCCATGCCGTGTTGGCTGAATTCAATCCCGTGGGATTCTTCATTTCTTGGACATGAATGAACTGTCGTTCCAGGTCATGAACGAACGGTCACCTTGTCGAACAGTTGTTGCGAGCCTTCGGTCTTCTTTGGTCAAACCCGCCTGGAGTACGAGCGAACGGCGAGTGGAATGAAGATCGCGGCCACCGTGGCACATCCGAGCAACGCCCATCCGACCTGAGTAGTCAAGGCACCGTCGTTCATCAGGTCACGCAATGCCGAGACGACATGGGAGACAGGATTGACCCGCGTTACGGCCTGGAGCCATCCCGGAAGGGTGTCAACGGGGACGAACGCGTTGGAGAGGAAGGCCAGAGGGAACATGATCATCATGGACATTCCCTGGACGGCGCCGGCGCTCCTGGCTTTGGTGCCGATCCACAGGAAAATCCAGGCGAGGGACCAGCCGGTGATGACGGCGAGCACCACTCCGGCGAGCACACCGGGAACACCACCGCCAGGGCGGTAGCCCATGACTACGCCGACGGTCAGGGTGACGCCGGCCGCAATGGCATAGCGGGCGAGGTCGGCCATCATCGGTCCGGCCAGCGGGGCGATCCGGGCGATGGGCAGCGACCGGAAGCGGTCGAACACGCCTTTGTCCATGTCCTCCCGAAGTTGGATGCCGGCGCCCACGCATGCGGTGATGGTGGTCATGGCGATGATGCCCGGGATGAGGGTCGGCAGGTAGTGGGCGGTGCTGCCGGAGACGGCCCCGCCGAACATGAGCCCGAACATCACGGTGAACAGCACGGGCATCGCGGTGACGTCGACGAGCTGTTCGGGATTGCGACTCATCTTGATGAGCGCGCGCCATGCCAGCGTCGTGATCTGGGTGAGCGCCTCTCGCGCGGGTACTGACGCCGTGACGGCACGCGCTGCCGGTCGGGATGTGGTGGTAAGGATCGGGTTGGCTGCGGTCATGATCTGTTCACCTCGGTCTCGGAGGTAGGGGTTCCACTCGTATGGCCGGTCAGGGCGAAGAACACGTCATCGAGGCTCGGTTGCTCGACGGTGGCATTCGTGATGTCGAGCCGGTGGTTCCGGAGGGCGACGAGGACGTCAGCGGCCTGGTTGGCATCGTTCAGCGTGACGCTGAATCCTGAGCCGGCAAGGGTAACGACCGGCGTTTCGCCGGTCAGGTCCGCAGCCAGTGCGACCGCCGCTGCCGTGTCGGCGGCCTCGGCCATCTGGACACGGAGGCTCGATGTGCCGATCTGGGTCTTGAGCTGGCCGGGGGTGCCCTCGGCAACTTTCCGACCGCGATCGATGACGGCGATCCGTCCGGCCAGTGCATCCGCTTCGTCGAGGTACTGGGTGGTCAACAAGATGGTCGATCCCTCAGCGACCAGGTCGCGGATCGTGTCCCACATCTGGCTGCGGTTCCGGGGGTCGAGACCTGTCGTGGGCTCGTCGAGGAAGATCACTGCGGGCCTGGTGATGAGGCTGGCCGCGAGGTCAAGGCGGCGGCGCATGCCGCCGGAGAACTGGGAGATGGGGCGGTGAGCGGCCTCCGTCAGGTCGAACTGCGCGAGCAGGTCGTCGGCGATGCTGTGGGCCCTCTTCGAGGACAATCCCTGCAGGCGGCCGAACATCCAGAGGTTCTCTCGGCCCGTTAGGTTCTCGTCGACCGACGCGAATTGACCGGTGACACCGATCAGTTGCCGCACCGCGTGGCCCTGGCTGCAAACGTCGTAGCCGAAGATCCTCGCCTCGCCGCCATCGATCGGCAGCAGCGTCGCCAGCATGTTCAGCATCGTGGTCTTGCCGGCGCCGTTCGGGCCGAGCACCCCGAAGATCTCGCCTTCCATGACGGTGAGGTCGATGCCGTCCACGGCGCGATTCGTGCCGAACAGCTTCGTCAGGTCGCGCGCCTCAACGGCCACGGTGCCCGGACGGGGGCTGTCACGCCCAGCCTGGTCGGCGCTGGTGCTCGATCGTTCGACGTGGGGAGTTCCTGTCGTCATGTTGTTGCTCCAAACTTGTGGTGACCCAAATGCTAGTACGACTCAACGATTTTGTCTACACTGGGTCCGCATGACGAAGAGCAGCGACGACCTCGACGTGGATGCCATCCTCGAGCTCTTCGAGGGCGCGCATGCCGACGAGGCCCCGGACCCCAACGAGGGCCTGCGCGAACGCAAGAAGCGGCACGTTCGTCAGCGGATCTCCAATGTCGCGACCGCGATGTTCTTGGTCCACGGGTTCGACAACGTGACCGTGGCCCAGGTCGCGGCAGCGTCCGACGTCTCCGAGCAGACGGTGTTCAATTACTTCACGACCAAGGAGTCGTTGTTCTTCGACCGCTCCGAGCCCATGATCAACGCCGTGGCGGATGCCGTAAGGGAACGCGGGAGCGCTCCACTGATCGACGTCGTCGCGCAATCGATAGCCAGCGAGATTCACCCGGGTCGCTGGGAGGGCGTGGATGATGCCGGCCAACTGCACTTGGTCCGCCGCTTCTGCGATGTCGCCACCGGGTCGCCGACGCTCGTCGCAGCGCGGTTCGCTGATCTGCCACGCTTCATCGACGAGGTGTCCATCGCACTTGCGCAACGAATCGGCGCGGACCCGATCGACCCCGAGGTGCAGCTCGCCACGTTCGTCATCGGCGGCCTCGTCGAAGTCCGAGTGCAGTCGGCCTTCCACCACGTCAAGCACGCGACGTCATTCGCCGAGCTGGACGACGTCATCCACCGCGACTTCCTCAAGGCTGCTCAGCTCGCCGAGCCGTCCCTCACCGCATTCGACAACTTGCGAGAGATGGCCCACGGCTGAACCCGGCGCCTCGGACCGGCGCCCAGAGCTCTAGGCAGGCGTGTCCCGCTCGCCGAGTTACGAGCCGCAGTGCCCGTGGCGACTGAACTCGACCAGTGCCTGAGTCTGAGGTCGGGTGCACATGCCGTTGCGACCTTCAGTTCCTCGCAGCCCAGCCGAACTGTGAACTACTCCTGACGCATGAAGAGCAAGCGCCCTCGACTCCTGCCCAGTCGGGGGCGCATCGCCATTCCAGGAGAGTCCGGCCAGCTGCGTCCGGTTCACGCGGTGAGCCGGAGTGCCATCATCCGGAAGTCCCTCACCATGTGGCACGCGCTCTCGGCCCGTGACGCAAGGGTCCCATCGTCGGCGGCCTGAACGTCACCGTCGAAGACAGCGACGAGCTGGCCATAGGCGGTAAAGAGGGAGACAATGGCAGAGAGACACCGACCGAGCGACTCCTCCGGGCACGGGTGGGTCAAGAGCCAGAAGTCGGCGTCACGAGTGAGGACGTCCAGCGCCTCGGCGATGACCATGTTCGAGGTAGCTGAGCCGATCAGCATCGACGCGGTGATCACCGAGCACGTACTGAGCCCTTCCACTCGATAGATCCGGGAGGAGCCTTCCTCGAAATGCGGTCACCACGTGATTACAGGCGGCAGAGATCTGTTCCCTCCTCGGCGGCCACCAGCCGATCACCGATCCCCCTTCGGAAGCGATCTTGCCAACAACATTCAGTTACCCCATGTCTCGTGGACGGGGCACGAAACACGGATCCGGGCGGTGAACTCCCTGCTCAGGGAACTGATAGGCCATTTCACGTCCGGTTCACTGACTGGTTCACCCACAAGGGCGGCAACTCAGCCGAAGTGCTCGCGGTAGCAAGCGAACCGTCAGCCGAGTCCAAGATCCTGCGACGGGAAACCGGCATTCAGGGGTACCACCGGCACAGTCCTCTGATGCTCGTTATCGGTCACGATCAAGTCCCTCAGACCCGTCGACCGCTCTCTGGTCGAACCCGGCGTTAGCCTGCAGAGAACGACAGCCGGTTCAGGCTGCTCACTCGTTTCGCGCTACTTCGGGACCGGTCATCCGACTCAGGAGCGGGAACGTCGAGGCGATGATCGCGACTGACGCTGCCAGCCCGCAGATGACGGTTGCCCAGTAGGCGATGCCGGGCAATCGGAATGCGAAATCGAGCTGCGACCTCAGGAAGAGGGCGGCAGCGAGCAGGCCGACGACAATCGACACGACCGCAACCAGGAGCAGCGGCAGTGCACTCTCAAGTGCGACCACGCGGCGCAACACTGCGGTGGGCACGCCCATGAGGCGGAGCAGGCTGAACGGGCGCTTGCGTTCGCTCAGCCCGGCGGCGATGTTCACCGCGAGGCTGCAGGCGGCGATGATCAAACTGGCCACGACGACCACCTGCGTCAGGTTGCGGACCATTGCCAACAGTCGCAGTTGGCTTGGCCCGATCGAATCGACGACCACTGGCGGCCCTCGGAAGGGGAACGCCTGCACGAGCGATGTTCGTGTCCGCTCGAGGGAGCTGGGCGAGCCGTCCGTAGCGACGACGACCGCCTCGACGGGAAGGCTCGCGATGGCCGCCACCGACAGATGAGCGGACGGCCAGACCGTCAACGAGGGCGACTTGGCGACCTCGTTCTGCCCGAGGAAGAAGCCGATCATCGCGACCGTTGATCCCGGTGCGCACTTCCCGATCGCCGGAGTCTTCGCCAGTGCCTCACACGAGATCAACCCAACGCCGTTCATCCGCTGAGCGGAGGAGGGGTCCACGTGGACCACCGCCACGGTGCGCACCCCCGGCACACTGCGTAGCTCAGTGACCACCTCGGCCGGGACGGAGGGGACAGAGGTGGAGGCGTCACACGTTGACGTGAGCCCGCAGAACTGAGCTGCGAGCGTATCGGCTGATCTTGGGCCCCCTACCTGGGAGGTCGACGCGACGATCGAGCCCAACGCTCCGATCGCTGCGCTCGTGACGAAGAGCGCGAGCACCAGACCGCTGATGGAGCGGAAGGCCGCTCGAGGGTTGTCGAGGAGGCGGCGACCAGCGATCAGGGTGGCAGGCCGATTCGCCCGTGCCGCCATGAGTTGAGAGCCCATCCTCGTCAACCACGGTCCGGCCAGCATCAGCCCAACCAAGATGAGCAGCAAGCCGCCAACGAGCTCCAATACCTGGCTGCCGTTGCCCTGCGGCTTGCCGGCGACAGCGAAGTACGCGAGTAGGACGACGCCAGCCAGGAGTGGGATCAACCGCACGGCCCGGGGAGGTGCGGACGGGACGCGCCGTGTCACGCCGAGCGGCGAGATCTGGACACGGCGCAGTCCGGCGCGCGCGGAGGCGACTGCTGCGAGCGGGATGCCGATGACGACGAGGAGGACGTCGGTCCAGGTGAGCGAGAGGTCACCTGGGGCAAGCGGCGCACCGGTGAACTGGACGTGCGTCAGGAGAAGGCGGAGCAGGTAGTAGAGCGCGAATCCGGCAGCAACTCCTGCGAATGCCGCCACCGATGCCTCCACCGCCGCGATCACCGAGACCTGATGCGGCGTGGCGCCGACCAGGCGCATCGCAGCGAAGCGCTCCTCCCGCCTCGCCGCGGACAGTCGGCTCGCGGTTGCGATCAAAATGAGCACCGGCACGAAGAGGACGACGGCGCCGCCGGCCAGGATCCATTGGAGGATCGGCTCGCTCCCGCTCCCGCTGCCGCTCTGGCAGCTGAAGCAGTTGCTCAATGTTCGCTGGATGCCGTGAACCTTGACTGCCCCACGGACGCGCGAGAGCTGGCGAACGTCATCGCCGACGACGATGACCAGCGAATCCGGGGACGGAAGGGCACTTGCATCTATGGTCCCGACCTGGTGCCCCGGGAACCGGTCACCCAGCTCGCTCGCTGGCACGGACGCGATGAGCCTCGTGAGGGCCGGCGACGCGTAGAACTCGCCGGCACTGGGAACATGGTGAACCCCGGGCGGGATCGGCGTGCTCGGTCCCGTCGCAGCAACATCGACGCGGTCGATCGCCTGGTTGTCGAACTGATCGACGGAGTACAGCCACCACAGCGGGTCGGGTGTCGAACCTCCTGACGTCGATGGAGCTGTCAGCGCCGACGTGTTGAGCCACGCACCACGATCGGCCTGGGCATGCAGACCGTTGACACCGGCCAGGGCGGACAGCAGGAGACCGACGCCAAGAGCGACGGCGGCTGCGGTGACGGCCGCTCGCAGAAGTGCTTCGCGTCCGCTGTGCAACGTGAGGCGAAGTCCGAGCCGGATCATCGGGTGGCAGCTGCGGTCGAGGTCACGAGCCCGTCGCGCACGACCACCTCTCGGTCGGCATACGCGGCGACCCGAGCTTCGTGGGTGACGAGGATCACCGTCGACCCCTGCTCCCGCGCGGTACGCGTCAGCAAGTCCATGACCAGCTCGCCGTTCAGCGAGTCGAGTGACCCGGTCGGTTCGTCCGCGAAGAGCACGTCAGGTTGGGCGACGAGACCTCGAGCCAGAGCGACGCGCTGCGACTGGCCGCCGGACATCTCGCCGGTGCGGTGGCGCTCCATGCCTTCGAGGCCGAGGCGCTCGAACCAGCCCCCCGCCGCAGTGAGGGCCTCTCCGCGAGGCATCCCACCGAGCAACAAGGGCAACGCGACGTTCTCCTCGGCGGTCAACTCCGGTACCAGCTGGCCGAACTGGAACACGAAGCCGAAGCGATCACGCCGCAGCTTGGAGCGATCCTTCTCTCGCAAGTCGTCGAGGCGCTGGCCGTCGAAGCGGACCTCACCGGCGTCGGGGGAGAGGATGCCTGCCAGGCAGTAGAGCAACGTGGACTTGCCTGAACCACTCGGCCCCATGACGGCAAGAATCTCGCCGCGCTCCACCGAGAGGTTCGCCCCCCGCAGCGCCGGGGTCTCTCCGAATGAGAGCACCAACCCGCGTGCCTCGATGATGACGCCTCCGACCTCGACGCCCGAAGGTCCCTTGGCGATGGTCACGACCGCACCTCGTCCGCGAGTGCAGTGAGTCGTGCCGCGGTGATGTCGATCCAGCGGAGGTCGGCTTCCAGGTGGAAGAGCCCATGGTCGGCGAGCAGGGCATCAACGAGGTCGCCCCGTTGCTTGAGCTCGGTGAGCTCCCGCATCCGACGAAGGTGCGCGGCGCGCTGCGCGTCGAGGTACCCCTCCGCAGGTCGATCGAGCATGAGCGACAGCACGACCTTCACGAACAGGTCCGTTTGGAGATGCGGCTCTGCCGGGATGGGCTCCGAGAGCCAGACCTCGATCTCGTGCTTCCCGCTCTCGGTGATGCTGTAGCGCTTGCGGTCCGGGCCGGCCCCGGGCTCAGTCTCTCCGGTGATGGCCTTTCCGTCTCGCGCCAGGCGGGCGAGGGTGGCGTACACCTGACCGTAGGGAAGCGGCCGACCGCGGCCGAAGAAGGTGTCGTAGTCGCGCTTCAGGTCGTAGCCGTGGCTCGGTTCGCGATCGAGGAGTCCGAGGAGGGCCATGGGGACGCTCATACCCGGGAGAATACACTGGGTGTATACACGGAGCAACTAGATGTCGGCCGGCTTTGGACCGAGGGCCGTCCCGCATGTGCCGTTTCGGGCGCATGCAACTTTCACGAGCGCCGGTGCCGAGGGGGATGAAGCATTGATTCGAGCGATACGCAACAGCCACTGAGGCGTGGGCCATCCTCCACCGCCATCCCCTCGGTCCGGAGGTTCCTCAGCAATCAGTTACACCATGTCTCGTGGACGGGGTGGGCAACATGGCCCCGGGGCGTGAAACCGCAGTTCAGAGCGCTGATTGGCCAGATATTGTGCGCTCCACTGAGGCAGTCATTCGCCGGTGCAGTGAGGACGACCCAGGTGCTCGCGATCGTCAGCGAGCCGCAATATCAGCCCCAGATTCTGCGACGCGTAACCGATAGGTGGCAGGGGTAGTCCGTGGATCAGGTGCACCTACGTCACCCGGCGGTCAGGACCAGTCGGTCTCCACTGCCTGAGGTCTACGATCACGACCTGCGCCACCAGTTTGGCTGGCCCCGCACAGCCCAGCGCCGCCATCCGGACCCGACGGGAGAGCACGTGACGAAGTACACCGAGGACAGCTCGAATTTCGGAGCCGATGGACCCTTCTTCCTCATCATTCGAGAAGGGCTCAAAGGTCTCGCCGATGGCGAGGACTACTTCGACCTGCTGGCAGACGATGTCGTCTTCGAGTACGTCATCTCCGTGCCTGGCTATCCCAGGCGGGTTGAGGGTCGGCAGAGCATCATCGACCTCTACGGCGACTACGACAGCTTCTTGACCGTGCGCAGCGCTGACCATCTCCGTGTCTATCGAGATTCTGAGGCTTCGGTCGTGGTCCTCGAGTACGAGGTACACGGCGAATCAGTGCAGACGGGGCGTCCGTACGACAACCGGTTCGTCTCAATCGTGACGGTTGAGAACGCCAAAGTGACATGGTGGCGGGACTACCTCGACCCGGTAGCAGTATTCGACGCCACGGGATGGCCGGGAGGTCCCGGCTAGGCAGTGAGTTCTCCACCTCAGCAACTGGCGCGAGCGTCCAACTGCGTGTTTGCCCCACCGACCCGGCGGACGGGGGCGGTTTCATCAGTGATGACGCTCGCGCGTTTTGGGGCATTCGGACGCAGATCCGTCGGGTGATCCCACCGCGCGCTGATCGCCGCGCCCGATCTGGCGGACGCATCTCGGCCGCTCGCGGGAGTAAGCATTCGGCCGTCCGTACCCTGAAAAGTGTGTGCGTGACCCGGCCGATCTGGGCAGTCTGCAGCCGCGAGGGATCCACCGCAGCCCGGCAGTAGGGGCGTCGATAGGACGTCGACGGTGTTGTTCTGCATGCCCACTCTGTTGGGGTCGTTGACCGGCGCTCAGCTGAGGACCAACCCCTATAGTCAAGTATCTACTTGACCATAAAGTGGATGAGCGCTTATACTCAAGTGCATGCTTGACCAAACGATCGACCTCGATCGGACCTTCCACGCGCTGGCCGATCGCAGCAGGCGATCCATGGTGGAGCGCCTCACCGTGGGCCCCGCTTCTGTGAGCGAACTGGCGCGTCCACTGTCCATGTCCCTGGCCGCCGTGGTCCAGCACGTGCAGGTGCTGGAGGCGTGCGGTGTCGTGAAGACCGCGAAGGTCGGGAGGACGCGCATGTGCCGGATCGAGCCGGCGGCGATGACCGCCGCCGAACAGTGGATCACCGACCGGCGTCACGTCTGGGAATCCCGACTCGATCGCCTGGGCAACGTCCTCAGGGAAGAAGCCGCTACGAGTGAGGAGACCTCATGACCATGTCCACCGTCACCCATGACACGTTCGTCATCGTGCGAACTTACGACTCACCTGTCGCGAACGTGTTCCGTGCTTGGGCGGATCCCAAACGTAAAGCTCGTTGGTTCGCGGGCTCCGTCGACAAGCTTGGGAATGGATACGAGCTCGACTTCCAGGTCGGAGGGCGCGAGGTCAATCGCGGCGGACCTCCGGGTGGGCCGGTGTACACGTACGCCGCCCAGTTCCGGGACATCGTCATCGACCAGCGAATCGTCTCCACCTCCGAAATGTTTGCCGACCACACCCGTATCTCGGTGACCGTGGCCACCGTGGAGTTCCACGAGTCGGGTGGTACAACGCAGCTTGTCCTCACAGAACAGGGTGTGTACCTCGACGGCCACGAGACAGCAGCGCAGCGAGAGGATGGGACCCGATCCCTGCTCGACTCGTTGGCTGCTGCGTTCGCCGAAGACGAGCTGTGAGAAGACACTTCACCGAGGAGGACCATCCAATGCGAACTATGGCAGCGTTCATCTTCACCAGCCTCGATGGCTTCTACGAAGGCCCGAACGGCGAGCTCGACTGGTCCAACGTGGACGCGGAGTTCAACGAGTTCGCCCTCCGCCAGCTCGATGAGGCAGGCACACTCTGCTTTGGTCGCGCGACCTACGAGCACATGGCCGCCTACTGGCCGACCGAGCAGGCCATGGCGAACGACCCGGCGATGACTTCGCGGATGAACGACAAGGAGAAGCTCGTCTTCTCCACGACGCTCACCGACGCGAACTGGTCGGGAACCACCGTCATGCGCGGCCAGGCGACAGAGCAGGTGCCGACGATCCAGGCTGCTCCCGGCAAGGAACTGCTCGTGATCGGCAGCGCGCATCTGACCGCCAACCTGGCGCAGGCCGGAGTCCTCGACGAACTCCGCATCATGATCTTCCCGATCTTGCTCGGCCAGGGCAGATCCCTTTTTGAGGACCTGCAGGACCGCGTCTCGCTCACACTCCTTCGCGTAAGGCAGTTTGACTCCGGCAACATCCTGCTCACCTACCGTCCGTCGCCACCGTCATGACCACGACGTCAGGTCTGGTGGAGATCAACTGGCGAAGGCGTAGACCGTCGTGCCCAGATCGGGCCGGATCTGGTCAGGCAACATTCGCGAGCACGGAGGTTCTGCAGGACCTCTCCTCGAGCCGAACGTCAAGCCGACCGCTGCCAGATCGTGGTGGAGATGTCCGCTCCGTGCCGGGGTTGAAGTAGCCCAAAACGCGCGCCGTCTTCGGGCTGAGGGGGTAGCTCCGATGTGCCGTTCCGGGCGCATGCAACTTTCGCGAGCGCCGGTGCCGAGGAGGTGAAGCATTGACACGAGCGATACGCAACCGCCATTGAACCGTGGGTCATCCTCTGCCGCCATCCCCGGAGTCGCGAGGTTCCTGAGGATTCGGTTACCCCATGGTTTGTGAAGCTACAAAGCGCCTATTCCATCGGGCGGGCGGAGATCGTCGTCGGGTCCCGTCCCGCCAACACCCAGCCGACGATCATGGCAACGGCGGGCATGGCGATCACGATGAGGATCAGGTTGTTCCAGGGGATGTGATCGATGATGTCCGACAGGCCACCTTCTAGTGAATTCGAGTAGAACCACCCGGCCAGCCCGACGTAGGCGGCCACCGTCCCGAGCAGCGCGCCCAGGAACGCCAGGCCGCCGGCGGTGACCGCGGTCAGGGTGCGCCGGGTGCGGGAGCTGGCGCCGGTGGCCGTCAGCGTACGCAACTCGCTCGCTGTCTCGCTACGGATGAGGCCGATGCTCATGGCGAGGATGCCAAGAGCGAGCGCTATGGCGAACACGGTGGCCCAGTTCACGATCTCGTGCGACGTCGGGGCGTCGTTCTTCGACTCGACGCTCAGGTTGTTGGTTGCCGCCAGTGCCTGGGTGTTGGTGACCTGGGCGGAAGTGATCGGGCTCTTCGCTTGGATGATCCAGCCGTCGAGGCTGCTGTCGCCGGCGAGATGCAACCGGCGCAACGCACTCTCGGTGATCACGGTGTTGGGTGCATCCGTGCCCGTGGGCAGCTGGCTCTCTTCTTGGACGACGGGGTGGGCGATGCATCCTTCGGGTGAGCAGGTGTTCGTGTTTCCCGGTCCGGGGCCCCCGCTGCCGCCCGAGTCGCCAGAGCCGGGACCGACCAGTTGGCCGCCGCCCTTTCCGCCTCCTCCTCCGTAGGTCACCTGCACCCCTGAGCCCGAGAGGCCGGGGCGCGAGCTGAGGACGTCGACATCGGAGGGAATGGACAACGGGTTGATGGCGTAGGCCCGCAGCAGAGCCGGCGTCGCCACGTAGATCTGGCCGTCCCACTGCCGACCCGAGCCGCTGGGGTTTTGCAGGCCGACTGATGGCGCAGGATTGTAGAGTTCCGCGACGTCGTTGGCGCCGACAGCAGATGCGATGGAGTGGACGCTGGCCTCCTGCGACTGGAGTTCCTGCAGCGTCGGCGCGCTGGGATTGGGGTTGTTGCCGTTCTGGCCGTTAGGGCTCCAGACAGCGAGCTCGTTCGACGCCAGGTTCGGGCCGACGTAGTCGTAGACGTTGCTGTAGCGGGCGATGGCGACGGCGCAGATGACCACCGCAATGAGGACTCCGACGCTGATGGCCGAGAGGGCCGAACCGGACCGGGCGCGATATCGCGACAGGTCGCGCAGGGCCAGGCGGATGGCGATGGGTGCTTTCCGTCCAACTCGTGCCAGCAGGGCGAGGAAGAACGGCGCCATGAGGATGATCCCCGCGATCAGCGCTATGAACCCAGGTATCAGCCAGATCACGCCACTGCTTCCGGCCGCGCCCGAAGCAGTGAACATGAAGAACCCGATGACGAGCGCGATCACGCCGGGAACGAACGAGCGGTGGATCTGTCGGGGCGGCGCCGGGCGTCCGGCCAATGCGGCGACGACCGGGACGCGGGTGATGGCGCGGGCGGGGTGGCCGGCGGCCACAAAGGTGGCGACGACCGCCAGCACCATCGCCACCACGATCACGGTCCATGGAAGGGCAAATATCGGGATGAGGTGGTGCGCGCTCTGCTCGTTGTGAGGGCGGTAGGCCAACCACGCCACCAGGCCCAGTGCGAAGCCAAAAAGGGCACCGGCGGCGCCGACGATGACGCCGTTGGCCCGCAGCACGAGCCGGACGTTGCGGTCTGTTGCCCCCATAGACTCGAGCATCCCGAGGGAGCGCAGTCGGCGCTGGGCCAGCACGGTGAAGCCGCCGACCGACACCAGCGCGATGAGCAGCATGCCGACCGTCGCCAGCGCCAGCACGATCGTGTCGGGGTTGATCGGGTTGGCGTTGCCATTCTGCGCCGGCGTGTAGACGTTGGACCCGATACGGCCCGGGTTCACGCCCGGTGCATCGAAGAGAACGTTCACCGTGGTCGGATGTGTCACCTGGCCCGGGGCAACGAGCGCGAACTCGTCGAGCAGGCTCTGGGGGTTCTGCACTAGGCCGACGACCGTCTTGCCGCCTTGGGGCCAGATGTCGCCGACTCTCAGGTTGAGCTCGGACGCCAGCCCGGGGGTGAGGGCGATCTCGTTCGATCCGGTCGGGTAGTGCCCGGAGAGCAACTGGAGCATCGGGCCGCCGTAGGGGCCGTGCGGGTTCTGGGACCGCAGTTGGTACGTCTGGGTGCTGCCAGGAATGTTGAACGTCTCGTTCTCGATCGCCTGGACCGTCCCGAAGCGGTGCTCCAGGGCGGCGATCTGCGCGACCACCGATTGCAGGTGGAGAGGCTGCTTACCGGAGCTCGTAAAGGTGGCCAGGTCGCCGGCCGTGCCGTAGCCGGCATTGGCCGGCGGCGGGGTGTTGGTGGCGACGGCGGCGCCGACCACGACGGCGGCGACGGCCACGATGACGAGGAGCAGGATGAGTAGCTGTTGGCGCCACTCGCGCTTGAAGAGGCGCCAGGCCCAGCGGGTCATGGCCCGGCGGGCCGGGATTCCACCGGTGGTCGGTTCGGGCGCAGATCCGGTGGCCGGTCGTTCGAGAACGCCGACGCTCATTGGTTCGGGAGCTTGGTGAGCATCGCTTCCGGGCTATCGACCGGGAGCGTCTGGTCGACGATCCGTCCGTCACGAAGGAAGATCACGCGGTCGGCCCACGAAGCGAGCTGGGCGTCGTGGGTCACCACGACGGCAGCCATGCCACGGTGACAGGCCACCAGGATAAGGCGCATGACCGCCTCGGCGTTGGTGGAGTCGAGCGCACCGGAGGGCTCGTCAGCTAGGAGCAACTGCCGTCCCCCCACCACGGCGCGTGCGATGGCGACCCGCTGGCGCTCGCCACCCGACAGCTGGTCTGGGTAGTGCGACGCGCGCTCCTTCAGCCCGAAGTCATCGAGCGATTCCATTGCTGCCGACTGGGCTTTGCGGGCCGCGACGCCGTCGAGCTCGAGCGGCAGAGACACGTTCTCCACCGCGCTCAGCCCGGCGAGCAGGTTGTAATCCTGGAAGACGTAGCCGATGGACTGGCGGCGTAGCTGTGCCTTGCCGTTGCGCGACAGCGAGGACAGCGCTCGGCCGCCGACATAGACCTCCCCGCTGGTGGGGTCCTCCAGGCTGCCGGCGATGGTCAGCAATGTGCTCTTGCCTGAGCCACTGGCGCCCATGACGGCCACCAGAGACCCGGCATCGACTGACAGATCGACGCGCTGGAGGGCGCGCACCTCTGCTGCCCCTTCGCCGTAGACCTTGGAGATGTCGCGTAATTCGAGGTAGCTCATTCGGGGGCTCCTACCTTGCGCCGAGCTTTCGGGAGGGGGAATGACTGCGGTGCCGGCACACTTACGCCCGCAGCTGCTCGCTTCAGACGGCCGTCGACCGTATCCAGCCACCGGATCAGCGAGTCGAGCCGGAACAGCTCGGCGTCAACGACCAGGGCAAAATGGAGATCGAACCGGGACTCGTCCTCTTTCAGCCGCGTCCACTGCTGCATGAGCTCGACGAGGTAGCGCCGGTGTACCTGCACCAGATCGTGGACGTCGACACCCGGCAGCTCGAACGCGACCAGGACCTTGATGACGAGTTCGTCCCGGGGCGGCGATGAGAAGTCGGGCGGAGTGCGCAGCCACTTGGTCAACTCCACCTCACCATGCTCGGTGATGTGGAAGCCCTTCTGTGGGCCCTCGTCGGCGGCGTCCTCGGACTCGACGAGCCCGTCCCGCTCGAGGCGCTGGAGGGTTGTGTATACCTGCCCCACGTTGAGCGGCCACACCTCGCCGGTCCGGGCCTCGAACTCCTGTCGCAGCTGAAGGCCGTACTTAGGGCCTTCACTCAGAAGCGCCAGCAAGGCGTGACGGACACTCATCGGGTCGCCCCATTCGTTAGCATACTCCGTATCGTACTAGATAGCTCTACGCGTGTCTGGCCCCCGACGACCGAATCACGATCGAGGGCAACGAGCGCGGGTGAGCCAGATTCGGAAAGGCCATTGCTTCTTGTAACGGCGCTGGGCTTCACACCGCAGGTCAGCTTGGTGGAAGCACAGGGCGATGCCCGTCTTGCTCAGCAATCAGTTACTCCAGGGTTCTGGCGCGGGGCACGAAACACGGCTTCGAGGCGTGAAACCGCAGTTCAGGGCGCCGATGGCGTAGTGTCCGAAAACTCGAACCACACCTCAACCCACCAGCTCGTACTCGTGGATCAGTCCGCCCAGACGGTCGTGTCGATGTATCCGTCTCGGATGGTGCCGGAGATGCCGGTGCCGACTGTCAGAAATGGGCACTGCTTGTAGTGGAACAGCCCTGTCCGGCGCCGGGATCTCCTGAGCGAGTCCCTGGTGCGGGCGATGCCCGTTGTAGTGGCGGGCGTAGCTGCGCAGGATGCGCTCGAGGTGGGCTTCGTTCACGACCAGCAGGTGGTCGAGGCACTCCGATCTGACGGTGCGCACGAACCGTTCGGCGAAGGCGTTCGCGTTCGGGGTCCGGAATGGTGTCCGGAGGATCTCGGCGCCCTCGGCCTTGAACACATTGTCGAAGCTCGCCACGTACTTGGTGTCTCGGTCGCGGACCAGGAACCTGGAGGTGATCTCTGCGTCGGCGAGGTCACCGGTGACGTTCCTGGCCTGTTGGGTGACCCACGGTGCATTGGGATGAGCGGTCACCCCGTTGATCCAGACTCTCCGACGTCCGAGTTCGATGAAGAACAGGACATAGAGGCGTTTGAGCAGGACGGTGTCGACATGGAAGAAGTCCGTGGCCACGACGCCCGACGCCTGAGAGCGCAGGAACTCACGCCAGAGGGGACCACTGCGTCGGGGAGCAGGGCCGAGCCAGTGGTCCTTCATGATCTTGGCGATGGTGCTCGCCGCCAGGCGCACACCGAGCTTGCCCAGCTCACCCTGGATGCGCCGGTAGCCCCACCTCTCATTCTCCTTCGCCAGGCGAACGACGAGGGCCGTCGTGTCGTCGTCGACGGGCGGGCGACCCGGTGAGCGATGGGGGTACGTCCAGCGTCTCGTGACCAGCCGGCGGTGCCAGGACAGCAGGGTGGCGGGCGTCACACCGAAGGTTGCCCAGGACGAGCGCGGAAGGAATCGACTGAGGGCGGCCAGGAGCGCGCGATCGGCGGGCTTGTAGGCGGGACGCCCCATCTGGCGCCGAAGAACTTCTACTTCATGGCGCAGGGCGAGGAGCTCGGCCTCCTTGGAGCCCCCGCGGCGAAAGAGTAGGAGGACCAACTCGAGCAACTGACGCAAGCCAAGGTAGACGAAGGCCCACAGCTGACCTCTGGCCCGGCGTCGTCGCATCGGGATGACGGTAGCCGCCGTGGTCGACGCCCTGCACAGAGTCCCTGGTCGAGGGGGTGATCGGGTTTTCGGACATTACGGCCTGTGGCGCAAGCCGGACAGGGCAACCCAACTGGTCCGAAAGCATCCCACTTGTGGAGTAGGAGACCGAGCGTCCCTACAACCGCGGCGGGGAAGCACCGGGGCCGACTCTTGATGCCAAGGTGGCGAGATCGAGACTCGCACGGTCCACCACGGACAGCTCGATGGGGACATGGGGAAGGTCGCATCGACCTTGAAGTGGTCGCGCCACCGCGCCCCTGCAGCACATGAGCGAAGCCCCCATACGCTCGTCTCACGACTACAAGAGGGGCAACGCGGGCCGGACGCCACAGGTCGGGCAGTGCGCTCGACCTGTGGCGTCCGTGGTACCGCATCAATTCCAACCAGCGGTGCGGCGGCGCCTCCGGAATCCTTGGCCGCCGCACCGCTGGGCTGCCTACAGGGCGACGATGCCCTCCCCACCGGCAGCGCCGGCGACGGTCACGGATCCGATTGCGCTGAGGGTTCCGTTGGCATTGACCTGGAACTCGTCGACGATCCCGTTCTTCCCGGTCTGGACGTAGAGGAACTGCCCGTCGGTCGAAGCCGAGGCGTCAACCGTTCCCGGGTCGGTGTCGGTAGCCCCGAGGAGGGTCAGCTGGCCGTTGGGAGCCGACTGGTAACCGCTCACATTTGCGCTTCCGGCGTTGGAGGCATAGAAGAACCCTTGAGCAGGCGTGACCCAGCAGGTTGCCGCATAGCCGGTCCCGACGGAGTTGATGAGGCTCACGGTCCCATCGAAGTTGAGCGTGAACGTAGCCAGTGCGTTCGTTCCCGCCTCGGCAATGACGAGGTGGCCTGCCTGGTCGAACGTGATGGCGAAGGGCACCGTTCCGGGCTCAGAGTTCGCAACCGGGGAAGCAGACAGCTGCCCGAAGAAGCCCACACGAAACACGTCGATGTCGTTGCCATTGGCCTTGGTCGTCACGATCAGCCTGGAACCGTCGGGTGAGAACGCGACCTGACCGGGAGTGTTGACGAACTGTGGCGCTGCCGACGGGTCCAGGCCCAGGGCCCTGTTCGATCCCGGGAGCGCGAACAGGCGGCCGAAGAACGAGACGTACTCCTGGACCGACCCACCATTCTCGGCATTGAGGACCGAGACGAGGTTGCCGTGCACGGCCACGCTCACCGGGAAGGTGCCGCCCGAGTTCACCACCTGGCGCAGCGTCAGCCGGTCACCCCGGACCGAGAACACCGAGACGGTGTTGCTTCCGGCGTTCACGGCATACAGAAGGGAATTGCCCCGGTCGAAGGTCAGCGAGCCCTGAGAAGCCAGATGGTCCACGACGGACCCACTGAGGACCCCGCCCAACCCACCGGTGTTGTAGGTGTTCGCCAGGGTGAGGGTGCCGTTGTCCATGCGGTCGTAGGCGACGATCTGGTTGCCGGCGACGTTGTCGGTCTGGACGAAGACGACGTGATCGGCGCCCTCCCCCAGATGCGTCTCGCCTTGGTAACCATCAGCGCCGGCGGCACCAGCACCGCTCAGCGCGGCCAGTCCACCCACCGCTGCAGCGGCGACAGATAGTCGAAGGGCACGGGCAGTGGACCGTTTCATGGGTGTGATCTCCTTGGTCGTTCTCTGCATGGGGGACGTCCCCACCTGTTACGTCTTCCAAACAGCGGGACCGTTACGCAGGTGCCGCATCAACTCCCGCCGCCCGTGGCCGTGTGACCGGCCGGGCCGGCCGTGGAGAGGGCGCGGGAGGGGTCGTTCGGCACACGCCGAGTTCCTCACGTTCGAACGAGTCGAGATCGCCAATCGCCGATCGCCGATCGCCGATGTGCCCGTGACTGGGTTCCGCCGAATTCGATCAATGGCGTGAGGTCCACGTCCAACGACGTCAGATCAACGTATCGGGTCGATCCGCGTCGCCGACCTTGCGCCAAGGTGGGAAGGGCGCGGGACCGGGCCACCCGTGCGGCCCACGGCCGCCGGCGCCGATCAGCTGCTGGTGACGCTCCGCCGCTCGATCGAGGCGAATCGCTTCTCCCCATCGGGATTGATACCCCAGCTCCAGATCACCTCGGGCTCTATCCGGATGCGCTGCCTGCCTTCGTGCTCCTCGATCGTGGCCGAGCCACGGACTTTCACCCCGCGCGGGCTCCACGGGTTCACCGAGGCGAGGTCGTCGATGACGATGGTGGCTCGTGGATTCTCGCTCAGATGCCTGAAGCGGACTGTCTTGGTCAGGTCCAGCCCGCCGCTGACGATTGCGTCACCGTCCAGCCCGAACCCGACCGCGGACACGTCGGGCAGGCCCGACGCCGACGCCGTGGCCAGCCGCGCCAGGCGCTGCGATTGCAGGTACTCGACCTCGAGGTCGGTGAACACACCCATGGAACTCCCCTGCTCCGCGCTCTGGACCCCGCTGTGGGCCGTTGCTCCTTGCCGTCGGGCGACCGACGCACCGTTTGCTCTGCCACCTGCAGGTTAGCGACCATCCCCGAGCGTCCGTCCGCCAATGATGTCGCCTTCACGTGACACCGTCCGCGAGCCCCTCGAGCCCGACGCAATCCGAGGTCCGGAGCGCCTCTGCGTGTTCGACAGTGCGCTGTCTGTCGCCGACCGCCGAAGTTCTCAGGGTTCTGCTGCATCCAATACTGGTACGCCTCCGCACTGTTACCGGTCGCCGTCCGGCGGCAGGCGCGGACGATCGCCCGTTGCACGACAAAGGAGGCTCCCTATGAAGACCCGATTCTTGGGCCTGGTCGGGGCCGCTGCACTGGCTGCCGGGCTCGCCCTCACCAGCGCAACGGCCACCGCCGGCGCAGACGCATGGCAACATCAGGGCAACACGCCTGCGGCTTGGCAGGGCGACCACGGTCGGTCGGCGCCCACGGCTGACCTCAGCCTCGTCCACGGCGTCCCCGCACTCAACGTCGACATCTACGTGGTCAAGAACCTGTTCTCCTACAAGGAGTTCAAGAACGTGCAGACCGGCACCGCCGCCGACGTGTCCACCGACTATCCAGGTTGGGTCACGCCCGCTTTCTACGTGGTCGACGTGGTCCCCACCGGCGGCCAGGCCCGCGTGACCGTTCGCCATCTGGCGGTCGCCCCCACGGTCGGCGTCTATGCCGACAGCACAGTGGCCATCACGCCCGCCTTCTCCAATGGACAGACCGCAACCGCGGCCGTCCCGGCGGGCAGCTACCACGTGACCGTGACCGCACCGAACACCCCCGGCACCGTGTTGGCCGATCTGGGTAGTGTCACCCTGCCGGCGGACACCAATGCGCTGGCGTTCGCCATCGGCATCTACCCGTCGAGCTTCGAGGTGGTGCCCTGGCAGTGCCGACTGCTCACTGAGCACACCTTCTGCCAGCAGCTCTCCGAGCTCAGATTCAACCTACGACTGCACCCAGCCCTTTCGGGCTGGGTGCAGTCGTTTCGGGGCCGCCAATCGTCGTTCCTCCCCCGGTCGCTCCGCGCCTCACGGTGACCCTCGACCACCCTTGTCCGTCAATGCCAACACGGCATCATCGATCTGCGGCCGACCCAGCTCCGCTCGCATCTTCGGAGCGACAGCGCGGCTCGACTTCACGCTCTCGGAGGGGGGAATCCGATCGGCCCGAGTGCCTTCGGACCGATTCGGGTGGAGATGTGACCATTGCCTCTATCGCCATGACAATTCGCACCTGCACACTGCATGTGGAGGCCCGCCGGTTTCCGGTGTGATCGGCATCTTTGGATACCGGTGCGAGGAGCGCTTCATGGCCGACGCGGAGTCAGGATCCGGGGTGACCGACCGAGATTGGCTCGCCCATCTGCCTGTCGGCGCCAAGGCAACCCGGCCATCCCTTCGGAAAGATCGCCCTAACGCTCGCTGGAACGGACCCACCGCTCCCCGAGGGGGCGGTGGCCCGGTACCACCGGTTCAGTCTCGAGGTCCTCGACGGGGCGCGGTTCGCCGCACCGATCCGCAGGTGGTGAGCCCGTGCATTTGAACCAACCTGGCACAGGGGGTGCCGGCCGGAGCGGGAGTGCCGGACGACCGGATACCGGTGTCCGCTGGATCCAGGCGCTCTCCGTGGCAACGGCGGTGGCGACCTACTTCCTCATCGTTCTCGGGAGCACCGTCCGTGTGACCGAATCGGGAATGGGCTGCCCAGGGTGGCCGCTGTGTTCCGGGCAGGTCGGTCCCATCGACCGGTTCCATCCGTTGATGGAGCAGTCGCACCGCTATCTGGCGTCCCTCGTGACCATCTTGGTCCTGGCCCTCGCCGTCCTCGCCTGGCGAACAGGCACCAGGACTCGTCACGTGAGGGTTCCGGCACTGGTGTCCGTCGGGGTGATCGCGGTCCAGGTGGTGCTCGGTGCCGTCACGGTCATCACCCACAACGCACCGGCCACCGTCGCCCTTCACCTCGCCGTCGCCCTGCTGTTCCTCGGGTGCGTGACGGTCACCGCGGTCGCGTCCTTCATCGAGCCCGAGGAGTCGTGGTCACTGCTCCACCGACCGGGCCCTCTCGCTTGGGTGGCTGTCGCCGGGCTGTTCCTCGTGATCGTCTCCGGCTCGTTGGTGGTCGACGGGGGGGCACAAGCGGCGTGCGAGTCGTTTCCGCTGTGCACCGGCAGCAGTGCATCGGGGGGACTGATCGCCCTCCAACTCGCCCATCGCTCGATGGTCCTGATCGGCGGGACGCTCGTCGTCGTCTACCTCGTGACGCTCCTGCGAAAGGAAGGCGCCCTCGACGCCAAGCAGGTCCTCGCCCTGATCGGGCTGGTACTCCTGGGGGCGCAGGTCACTGTAGGCATCTTCAACGCACTGCTCGGTGCGCCGGAGGGTGTGGCGGATCTGCACCTCGCCCTGGCCTCGGCGCTTTGGGCCGTCGTCGCCGCCGTTGTCGCCCTGGACTCGGTTGTCAGGAGGGGCGACGCTGCCCTCGGTGGTGCCAGCGGCACCGAGGGGACGACCTCGGAGCCCGACAGGCTCCGTTCCACCGCCGAACACCTCGGCTGAGGGGCCCCTCGGGCTCCGACCGACGAGAAATGGCCCCGAGCATCGAGGCGAGCGGTCTCGGGCATCGAGGCGGTGGCCTCGAACCCCGAACCCGGCCGACCTCCCCGGCCGCTCGACGCCCAGGGGCGGCGGTCGATCCTCGCTCAAGGCGATGAGGGGAATGGTCGACAACAGAGATGCGGGCCGAGAGGCAGGCTGATCGCGTGCGAGGCCTCCCGTCCATCGACAGGAGTGGAAGGGGCAGCGAATGGTGGTGCGATACGGCGGGCGTGCTGCCGATGCATCGACCGCCGCCACGCGTGACCTCCTGACCGCGCGCGTTCCCCCCGTCTCTCGGAGGGCTCGGGCCATCGCACTTGTCGCTGCAGTCCTGACCGCCACCGCTGCGACCCTGTGCCCGGCGGCCCACGCTGGCGCAGCCACAATGCACCTGACCGTCGCCCATGCACCGACAGCCTTCGCCCAGAGCCAATCGGCACTGGATCGCTGGCACACTTCTCCGATGGTCATAGCGAATTCCCAGACCCCGACTGCTGTGGATGCGCATGGAACGAGCTACCTCCGTTCCGTGAATTGGGCCGGGTATGTCGTTTCGGACGGGACCGGATCGTTCCGTTCTGCCCAGGCATCCTTCGTCGTCCCCAAGCTGTTGTCCTGTGGTCCCTCCGAGGACTCGGACAGCTCGTACTGGGCGGGACTGGATGGCGCGGGATCGCAGACGGTGGAACAAGAAGGGGTCGACTCGGCCTGTCGGAACGGAGCCGTGTACTACATCCCGTGGTATGAGATGTACCCGGCGGACGCGGTGGAGTACGCCAACATGGTGGTCAGAGGCGGCGACTCCATCGTCGCAACCACCACTTACGAGAGTGGTGGCCGCTACGTCCTGAATGTCGCTGACTCGACGAACCGCACCAGTGCGACGGCGACGATGACGGTTCCCGGATTGGAGAACATCTCGGCGGAATGCATCGCCGAGGACCCCGGCATGGCGCCACAGGCTCCGTATGCCACCTACGGATCCGTCACGTTCTCCGGCTGCATGGTGAATGGCGTGCCCATCGGCACGCTCTCGCCCGACGCCATTGACATGGTCAACTCGCAGGGCGAAGTCGACGCCAGTACCACGACCCTGACCGACAACACGTCGTTCACGGTCACCCAGGTCACTCCGGCTCCCATGCCCACGCCGCCGACGCCCACGCCGCCCGTCCCCGTCGTCTCCTTCCTCCTTCCGGCAGTGGGCATGGCTTCCACGCCATCGGGCAGCGGCTACTGGCTGACCAACGGGCAAGGGGCGGTTTCGGCTCATGGCGATGCCCAGTACCACGGGTCCATGGCCACCGTTGTGCTCAACTCACCCATCGCCCACATCGTCTCCACCAGCGACGGCAATGGCTACTGGCTCGTGGCCGCCGACGGAGGAACCTTCGCGTTCGGTGATGCAGGCTTCTACGGGTCCATGGCCGGGCAGCATCTGAATGCCCCGGTGGTGGACATGGCCCCCACCGCTGACGATCGGGGCTACTGGCTGGTGGCTTCTGACGGTGGGATCTTCGCCTTCGGAGATGCGGCATTCCACGGCTCGATGGGCGGTATGCCGATCAACAGGCCGGTAATCGGTATCAGCAGTGACAACCAGACCGGTGGGTACTGGGAGGTGGCCTCCGATGGTGGGGTCTTCTCGTTCGATGCCCCTTTCCACGGTTCCACCGGTGCGCTCAGCCTGAATCGGCCCATCGTTTCGATGGCGTCGGCAGCTGACGGTTCGGGCTACTGGTTCGTGGCCTCGGACGGGGGGATCTTCGCCTTCGACGTGCCCTTTTACGGCTCCGAGGGCGCGCACCCGATCCCGGCACCCGTCGTCGGTATGGCGGGGGACGCGAGCACGGGCGGCTATTGGATGGTCGGGGGAGACGGAACGGTCTACGGCTTCAACGCTCCCGATCTGGGATCTGGTTGATCCCGCGGGGAACCCTCTGATCCCGTCGAGTGCCGTCGATCCGCCGGCCTGCTGACCTTCCGGCACCTCCGGCCCCAATCAGGAGGCGGACATGCCGATACCTGAGAGTAGGCACAGGTGCAGCTCAGGTGTGGGCTACTCCGCCCATCGCTGGCGGAATTGGGAAGATCGAACATGCAGCTTCGAACCCATGGGCGTCGATGTGGTTCAGGGTCCACGGGCCTTGCCGGGGCGCCCTTCCCATCGGCTTGCTGCCACCGTCCCCGGACACCACGACGACGGCACAAGGGGCCACCGTGGCTCTGTTCAGCGGCCTCAGCAATGGAACGTCCTTCTCCATGACGAGGGAGTTGCCGGCTCCTCCCACGACACCCCGACACCCCCGGGGCCGACTGAGCCGCTCGACGCTCCGGACCGCTCCACTCCCGCTGGCGACGAGATGCAGACCCCTCGCCCCTTCCCACCTGGGATTTCTCCATCTGCCCTCGATCCACCCGGGTGACCATCGGGCAGGCGCCGTCCCGTGCCCACCAGCCACACTGGGCCGCATGGTGGGGTCCGTCGGTCACCGCCCTTGGCGAGCCGCCAACTTTTCTCGAATTTCTTCTAAAGGTGGGGCCGTCTCGTGCCGATAAGGCAAGTGGACTGGACCGCAGGCGGCTGTGGTGGTCGCTCCGACAGGCCCGATCCGAGGCGATCGCACTCCGTGGCCGATGGCGGGCAGCGACGGCCGGGAACGGTCACGGTCGGTCCCCCGCACCGGGCCGGACCCTCGAGTGGGGCGGTGGGTGCGCATCATCCTTCGCCGTGCGGTTGCCCCAGCGGGGCGCAACTACTCGGGCCAACGCTCGCCAACCCAGGATCTCCAGCCCCAGGAACCCCAACGCCACCGCCACGAAGGCGACGGCGGTGCCCTGGCCGGCCGCCACCCGCACCAGCATGCCGACGGCAACAGTGGACAGCCAGACGACGATGCCCGTGGGGACGATATCCATCGGCCGCAACCAGGCTCGCGCCACGGCCCAGCCGACCGCGGCCCCGACCAGGAATGGCCAGGACGTACCGGCCACGCCGTCGAGGCTCAGTCCCTCGGTGTGGGACGACCGACCGATGACCACGAAGACGATGATGCAGGCGGCGTCGAGGGCCCCTGCGCGCACGCGCTGCATGCGGCCCGATCGTACCGGGGACCGGGGACGACGGTGCCGTGTTCCCTAATCGCGCAGGGCGGGGTGGTACTTGGCCAGCATCGGGACGAGGACGCTTCGGGGCGAGAGCCAGCCGGCAACCGCAGAGGCCCGATTGGCCATGCCGGGGATGACCACAGCTCGATTGGCGTCCATCCCGTCGACAGCGGCCTTGGCCACAGCGCCCACCGGCAACCACATGAATCGGGGCATCGCCCCCGAGGCTTCGGCGTCGCTGATCCCTGCGGCGGCGGCAAAGCCCGTCTCCACCGGTCCGGGGCAGAGAATGGTCACCGTCACGCCGCTGGGCCGCAACTCCCCCCGAATGGCATGGCTGTACGAGAGCACGAAGGCCTTGCTGGCTGCGTAGCCGGCCTGTCCGGGAAGCGGTTGGAAGGCGGCGGTCGACGCCACATTGAGGACTGCCCCGCTCCGGCGCTCGACCATCCCCGGGAGGAAGAGCGAACACAGGTGCACCACCGCCTCGACATTGGTCCGGACCATGGCGACCTCGCCGGCGGGGTCCGAACGGGACACCGGGCCCATGGTGGAGAACCCCGCGTCGTTGACGAGCACATTGACCTTCAGCCCCCGGCCCTCGAGCTCGGTGGCGATCGCCGTGCGTGAGGGCTCATCGGTCAGATCGGCCACGATGGCCTCGGCCCGGACCCCGTGGGTCGAACCGAGCTCCTCGGCCAACGTCTTGAGCTTGGCCTCACTACGCGCCACCAGTGTCACCCCCAGCCCACGCCCAGCCAGCAGTCTTGCGATCTCCTCCCCGATGCCGGACGAGGCTCCGGTCACGAGGCAGGTGCGGTCAGGGTCGGGGGCAGGAAGCGTCATGCCCACAGCGTAGGTCGGGTGTCCCGCCCCGGTTCCGCGCCCCGCCCCGGTTCCACGCCCCGCCTGGGTCCCGCGCCCCGGCGCACCTGGCCCGCCGGAAGCTCAGTGCCGGTGGGTGGTGGCGTAGATGGCTCGGGCCCGAAAGCGAAGGGGCCGTTCCTCCAGCTCTTCGAGATAGTGGGCCACCCATCCGGCCACCCGCGCCACCGTGAAGAGGACCTGGCCGGCATCGGGCGGCATCCCCGTGGCCCACGCCATGGCGGCCAATCCGAGATCGACATTGGGTGGCGGGATGGTGTGTTCGGCGGCGAGCTCGAGCAGCGACCCGATCAGCTCGGCATCCTCGGGGCGGGCCACTTCGTCGAAGAGGTCGAGCAGGACCGTGCACCGCGGATCTCCGTCCTTGTAGACGGTGTGGCCGAAACCGGGGAGCAGCCCCTGCCACCGGAGGGTGTCGTTCAGGGCTCGCTCGACCCCCAGCCGCCGGACATCGACCAGCAGGGAGTAGGCCAGCTGGCTGGCACCTCCGTGGAGCGGGCCGGCGATGGGCTTCGGTCACCGCGTCTACAAGACCGACGACCCGCGCTCGCGCTTCCTCCGTGAGATGGCCGCCTCGCTCGGCGGCCCCTTGGTCGAGTTCGCCCAGCAGGTCGAGCAGACCACCCTCGACGTGCTCGCCGAGTTGAAGCCCGGGCGCCGGCTCTACACCAACGTCGAGTTCTTCGCCGGAGTGGTCATGCACTCCTGCAGGATCCCTCGCGATATGTTCACGCCCACCTTCGCCTCCGGCCGGATCATCGGCTGGTCCGCTCACGTGATGGAACAGGTCGCCGACAACCGGCTCATCCGGCCGGCTGCCCGCTACGTCGGCCCACCTCCTCCGCAACCGGTACCAGCGCGCTGAAGGCGGGCGGCCGGAGGACAGGGCAGTGCCTACCGCTGGCCCCGGCCGGTGGCGGGGAGGGCGCGCACTGTGACGGAATGCTCCTCCACCCACAAGAGGTGGAGCACCCGCCGCAGGAACTTCCACCCCGACCCGGTGCGCCGGTACTCGTCGGCATACCGGATGAACCACACGACGTCGGTGCCAGGGCCGCCTCCCCCGGTGGCGTCCGCTGTCGGGTCCTCAGCCAGGAGGTGGTGGGCGACGCAACGGACCGCGCCGGTGGCCGCGCCCCCCGCGATTGCAAACCGGTGGTCCGATACCTGGTGGAACGTGCGTGCATAGCGTCGCAGGCCTTCGGGAACCTTCCGGATGGCATCGTGGCCGGTCCGTGTCACCACCGGTCGGAGATCCTCGGGGAAGTTCGGCACCACCAGCTCACCGTCGGGCACGAACAGCTCGGCCAGTTCATCGCCGTCGAGCTCGTCCACTGCCATGGCGTAGGCCGTCGTCAGGTGGCGCAGCGCCTGCTCGTCCGCCCCGGGTGCAAGCCGTAGCCCGTCGGGCCCGGTTGCGGGCGCCCGCCCACCGGCACCGGTACCGATGCCGGTCACAGCCGGTCGGCCCCGTCCGTGCGGCGCGGACCGGCGTCCGCACGCAGGCCGAATCGCTCGGCGAACGCGGACAGCTCATCGTGGACCCGGTCGAGGTCCTCGGTCATCGAGGTGGACAGCAACATCCGTGCCACCCCCTCCGACTCGGCATCGGCCACGTCCCGCTCGGAGGTGGTCGGGAGATAACCGGACACCGAGAGTTCGATGGCACCGGGGTCGCGGCCCGCTTCCTCGGCCGAGTCGCGCAGCTGGGCCATGCGGACAGCGAGGACCTCCGCGGCGAGCCCGAGCGGTTGGAACCCGTCCCCCATGCGCCCGGCCCGGCGGGCGGCAGCTTCGCTGTGGCCGCCGATGTGGATGGGAACACCACCCGGCCGCGCCGGCTTGGGAAACGAGTGGGCGTGGTGGAACGCGAAGAACTCGCCGTCGAAGTCGGCCCCGCCCGGCCCGGCGTCTGCCCACAGCGCCCGCATGGCGGCGATCGCCTCATCGGTTCGCCGACCCCTGCTGCGCGGATCAGCCCCCGTGGCCCGCAGCTCCTCGTCCATCCACCCGACCCCCACGCACATCCGGACCCGGCCCCGGGACAGCACGTCGACGGTGGCGATCCGCTTGGCCAACACCACCGGGTGGTGATTGGGCAACACCAACACACCGGTGGCCAGGGTGATCCGATCGGTCACGCCCGCCAGGAAGGCCATCAAGTCGAGGGGATCGGGGATCGCACAGTCGTCGGGGAGCGGCATCTTCCCCGAGGACGCGTACGGATAGGTGCTCCGATAGCCCGACACCACCACCGCATGTTCCACGAGGACGACCGACTCGAAGCCGCATCCTTCCGCATGGCGGGCGAACGCGGTCATCCAGGCCGGGTCGGCGGTGACCCCGGTGCGGACAGGGGGGATGACTCCGAATCTCATGACGTGCTCACTTTCGTCCATGGTCCGGACGGACCGGGGAGCCCCCCGTCGCCCAGACTGCGACATCGCCGAGCGTAAGCGTGGCCCCTGCCCGGCGCCACCTTCATCGATCCGGATCGGGACGATTCGTGCGGACGGATTACCGGGCAGCCCGGGGACGCAGCAGCCCGGGACGCGCGATGCGTCCCGGGCCGGCGATGTGGCCCACGAAGAGCTGGGCCGGGCGACGACCGATTGCTGCCGCGCCTCCGCCGGATGGGCGGCTGCCTCAGCTCATTCGCTGAGCGTGATGGGTTGGTCGTCCAGCGAGAGTGCGCCGACCGGATCGTGTGCCCCGGCTGCCTCTTCTGCCTTGACGGCGTTCTGGGCGGCCAGATGCTCCCGGATCCGCTCGTCGATTTCGGCCATCAGCTGCGGGTTCTCGGTCAGGAAGGTCTTGACGTTCTCACGACCCTGTCCCAACTGCTCTCCCTCATAGGTGAACCATGCCCCCGACTTATTGATGAAGCCGAGTTCGACTCCGACATCGAGCAGCGATCCTTCGCGGCTGATGCCCCTGCCGAACGTGATGTCGAACTCTGCCTGTTTGAACGGCGGCGAGCACTTGTTCTTGACCACCTTGACCCGGGTCCGGTTGCCCACCTGGTCGGCACCGTCCTTGATCGTCTCGATGCGGCGGATGTCCAGCCGGATGGACGAGTAGAACTTGAGCGCCCGACCACCGGGGGTCACTTCGGGCGACCCGTACATGACGCCGATCTTCTCTCTGAGCTGGTTGATGAAGATGGCGATGGTCCGTGACTTGGACAGGGTGCCGGTCAGCTTGCGCAGCGCCTGGGACATCAGCCGGGCCTGGAGGCCGACATGGGTGTCGCCCATCTCCCCTTCGATCTCCGCCCGGGGGGTCAGTGCGGCCACCGAGTCGATGACCAGCACGTCGAGCGCACCGGACCGGATCAACATGTCGGAGATCTCCAACGCCTGCTCGCCGGTGTCGGGCTGGGAGATCAGCAGATCGTCGATGTTCACGCCGATGGCCTTGGCATAGACGGGGTCCATGGCGTGCTCGGCGTCCACGTAGGCGCAGATGCCACCGTTGCGTTGGGCCTCGGCCACCACATGCATGGCCAGGGTCGACTTGCCCGAGGACTCGGGGCCGAAGATCTCCACGATGCGGCCACGCGGGAGGCCGCCGATGCCGAGAGCCAGGTCGAGGGCGAGCGCCCCGGTGGGGATGGCCTCGATGTTCATGTGGAGGTTCTCCCCCATGCGCATGATGGATCCCTTGCCGAACTGCTTCTCTATCTGGCCCAGGGCCATGTCGAGTGCCTTGTCACGTTCCATGTTCTCTATTCTCTCCTCGATGCTGTCGCTCACTTGACCGGACTGACCCTATGGAGGGGGTGTGACACTCGGTTCGGGGTACGAGCCCGTCCTCTGCTGTCGGCTACCGCACGACGAGGTCACTCTAGGCCCGAACGCATGTTCGATGTTGGATCCCCGGGCATGCCTGCGCCTGCGGCAGGCTGCGACCGATCCGCTGCCGACTCAGCGGGCCGATCCACTGCCCACTCGGCCACCGGGCGGTCGGCCCACCGTGCGGCGCAACAGGTCGAGGGCGGCGATGGTGGCGTACTGGCGCACCCGATCACGGTCCCCCGGGACGGTGAAGGCGAACGACTCGGTGTCGCTCCCCGGTCGGGCCAGCCCGACGAACACGGTACCGGGAGGCTGGTCGTCCTGGGGATCAGGCCCGGCCACGCCGGTGATGGACAGCCCCACGTCGGCCCCCAGCACCCGGCGGGCGCCGTCCGCCATCGCCCGGGCCGCCTCCTCGGAGACCACCGGACCCTCCGGGACCCCGAGGACGCTGAACTTCACCTCCGATGCGTAGGAGACCACCGAGCCCCGGAACCACCTGCTGGCACCGGGCACGTTCACCAACCGTGACGCGGCCAGGCCGCCGGTGAGCGACTCCGCCAACCCGACGGTCAGTCCGTCGACGGCCAGGGCGCGGGCCACTGCGTCCTCGATGGCCTCGTCGTCGACGCCGAAGACCACGTCGCCGGCAGCCGCGGTGAGGATGTCCCTGATCCGCGCCTCCTCCTCGTCCAGCAGCGCCGATGCCACCTCGGCGTCGGCGCCCCGGACGGTGACCCGGACCTTGATCCCCTCGATCCCGCTGGCCAGGAAGGCGACGGTGGCCGCTCCCCCGGCCCGCTGGGTCCCGGCCGGACCCCCGGCGCGCTGCGGTGCCGCATCGAGGTGGTCGATGTGGTCGGCCAGGGTCTCGGCCAGACCGGACTCGCTCATCCCCCAGGTCCGGATCACCCGGCTGGCGATGACTCCGGTGGTCTCACCGCGGTCGGCCATCCGGCCCACGAGGTCGGGGGCGATGGCACGGTCGAACATGTCGGACATCTCGTACGGCACGCCGGGGACGGCGTAGACGACCTTGTGGCCCACAGGGCAGACCAGGCCCGGAGCGGTCCCCTTGGTCTGCGGGATGACGACCGCCCCCACAGGCACGTCGGCCTGCCGCAGATTCGAGTCCGGCATCTCCCGTCCCCGGGAGGAGAACAGGGCACGGATCTTCTCCACCACCCCATCGTCCCGTTCCAACGGGACGTTCATCACCTCGGCGATGGCGTCGCGGGTGATGTCGTCGTGGGTGGGCCCCAGCCCGCCGCACACGATCACCCCGTCGCTTCGGGCCAACGCCGTCCGGAGGGCCAGTACGATGCGCTCCTGGTTGTCGCCCACCGCCTGGTGGAAGTGCGAGGCGACACCGATGGCGGCCAGGTGCTCTCCCATCCACCTGGAGTTGGTGTCGGCGATCTGCCCGAGAAGCAGTTCGGTGCCGACGGCGACGATCTCGATGCGCACGGGGGTGTCAGACGGCCGGACTCGAGCCGCCGGCCGCCCCGCCTCGCACCGCCCGTGCCACGCGCCGACCGTCGAGGTAGTACTGCCCGCCGGTGAACACCGTCATGGCCGTGGCCACCCAGATCGCCGTGGCCAACACCGTCTGATGGGTGGCCAGGGGCGGTGCAAGGCACATGCCGATGGCCACGTCCTGCAGCAGGGTCTTCACCTTCGCCGTGGTGCGGGCCGGGACGGACACGCCGCGTCGGCCGACCACCGCCCGATAGACGCTCATGGCCACTTCGCGCACGGCGATGATCACCACCGGCAGCCACCACACGATTCCTTTTGCGACCAGGGCGAAGAGCGCACCCAGCACGACAACCTTGTCGGCCAGCGGATCGAGGAAGGCCCCGGAGCGAGTCGTCCCCTGCTTCCGGGCCAGCCAACCGTCGATGCCGTCGGACGCGGCCAGCAGGCCGCCGAGGACGAACGTGGTCCAGCTCGCACCCCACAGCACGATCAGGGCGATGACGACGGGTGTGGCCAACAGCCGCAGCACGGTGATCGCGTTGGCCGGGGTGAGCATCGCCGAGGGGCCGAATGTGGTGGCGTGGGACGCAGTGCCGCCGGGGCCCGGGACGGGAGCGTGCGCCCCGGGGGAGATGGCGCCTTCGCTCATCGGACCGCTCCCGACGCTGCCGCAGCAGGCTCTGGCGAGTCGACCACCGCGTCGGCCGGTGGGGCGGCCAGAAGATCGGGCCCGTCGGCTCCGGCTACCACCACCTCGACGAAAGACCCGACCGGAAGGTCGTGCGGCACGCCGACGATGCCGTCTATCTCCGGGGCCTCGCGGTACGTCCGGCCCTCGCCGGGTGCGTCGATCAGCACCTCGACGGTCGTCCCGATCAACTGCTCGCGCCTGGTGGCGGTGATGGCGTCCTGGAGCTCGGTGCACTCGCCGATGCGCTCGGCCACCAGTTCAGCGGGGACCTGATCGGCGAGGCCGGAGGCATACGTGCCGGCCTCGTTGCTGAACGGGAAGAATCCCACCCAGTCGAGCTGGGCCTCCTCGATCCACTCCAGTAGGAGATCGTGATCGGACTCTGTCTCCCCCGGGTAGCCGACGATGAACGACGAACGGAAGGCCGCCGTCGGCTCGGCGCCCCGGATCGAGCCGATCCGCTCGAGGAACCGTTCGCCCTCCCCCCACCGGCGCATGCGCTTGAGCAGCGGACGCGAGACGTGCTGCAACGAGAGGTCGAAGTAGGGGACGCCCGTGGCCAGGATGGCCTCGACCAGCGCATCGTCGAGCGTCGACGGGTAGAGATAGAGCAGGCGGGTCCACGGCACCCGGGCGGCCACAGCGGCAACCAGGTCGACGATGGGGCGGTTGCCACCGGTTGCCGGCCCGTCGATCCGGGGCTCGATCCTGCCGGTCGATCGGTCGAGCGCGAACGAGGAGAGGTCCTGGGCCACCAGCACCACCTCACGCAGGTCGCCGGTCGGGCCCCCGAGCTGGTCGATCTCGGCCAGGATGGAGCCGGTGGTCCGCGAGCGTTGCTTTCCCCGGAAGGAGGGGATGGCACAGAAGCCGCAGTTGCGGTCGCACCCTTCGGCAACCTTGACGTAGGACCAGGGGGCCGAGGAGGCCGGGCGGGGCAGGTTCAACAGGTCGAACGACGGGACCCGGCCTGACGTGTCCGGGATCGCGGGCTTGCGACCGAGTGCGACCGGGGTGGAGGCCGCTCCGGCCCGGGGGGCGCCGGTGAGGGGCATCCCGAAGGGAGCCACCAGATCGACCTCGGGGAGCGCGTCGGCCAATTCGTCGCCGTACCGCTCGGCCATGCAACCGGTCACCACGAGCCGCGCACCGGAACGGCGGGCGTCGGAGAGCGCCAGCACCGTGTCGATCGACTCCTGGCGGGCCGCCTCGATGAAGGCACAGGTATTGACCACCACCAGGTCGGCCTGTTCGGGGGAGTCGGCCGGCTCGAACCCGTCGAGGGCCAACGTCCCGACCAACTTGTCCGAGTCGACCTGATTCTTCGGGCAGCCCAACGTCTCGATCCAATACCGCTCGGCCACCACGACAATCTACCGGGGGAGAGTGTCCGAGGCTTCCGAGTTGCCCGGCGGCGCAGGGACGACGGGGCCGGAGGGGCCGCAACCGGGCCCCGTGGACGCCCGCCGGCCACGAGGTGCGAGTCACCGGGCGGGTGATGCCACGGGTGATGCCACGGGTGATGGTGCAGATTCGTGTGTCCACGATGTCCAGCGACATCACACGAGCGGAGAGGGAGGGATTTGAACCCTCGGACCCAGTTACCCAGGTCAACTCATTAGCAGTGAGTCCGATTCGGCCGCTCTCGCACCTCTCCAACAGGACTTTTGTGTCCCGGTGCCCCGACCCGCCCTAATCTCGCCCTAATCTTCGCTAGGGTGAGGGGTGGGCGGAGCAGGGCAATCCTACAGCGGGCGAGGTGAGACGTGGCAGTGAAGACCAGGGCCGCCTACGGCGGCGGCAGCATGACCGAGCGGGCAGACGGTGTTTGGCGCCTTCGGGTGATGACCAGTCGGGGTCAGGTGGAGCGGATCTTCCGTGGCGGGCAGACGGCTGCTCGCCGGGCACTCAACGAGCTCGCCAGCGAGCAGCCGGCTCCGAGCGGGCTGACCGCCTCCGGCGATATGACGGAACAGACTTTCGGCCAACTCGTTGACAAGTGGACCGACCATCTCGAAGCCCGCGGCCGGGCCCCGAAGACCCTGGCCGAAAACAGGCGAGAGATCGAGACCCGGATCAGGCCCCGGTTGGGAACCATCGCGGTAACGGAGCTGAGCGCCGAACACCTCGACGACGCATACTCGGCATGGCTGAAAGAGGGCCTGTCGGCGTCGAGCGTCCACCGCCATGCCGCCGTGATCTCCGCCGCGCTGACCCAGGGGGTCAAGTGGGGATGGCTCGACCTGAACCCGGCACAGCGAGCCAGTGCTCCGGCGCCGACCACTACGCGCAAGCTCGTCACCCCCGGACCCGACCAGGTGGTGAAACTGATCCATGCTGCCGAGGAGTCCGACCCCGTCATGGCGACGGCGATCGCGTTGGCGTTCATCACCGGCGGACGCCGGGGTGAGCTCGCTGCGTTGCGCTGGTCGGACATCGACCTCGACGCCGGCATCGTCAGGATCGAACGCTCCCTGACGCAGATCGGCACGGAGCTGAGCGAGAAGAGTACGAAAACCGGCCGGGGGCGGAACGTGGCGCTCGACGAACGGGCCGTCGCTCTGCTGCTCCGGCATCGAGCCTGGCAGCTCGATCTTTCGCGGCGAGCCGAGTCGTCCCTGGTCGCTGATCCCTACGTGCTCAGCGACAACGCCAACGGCGCACGACCGATTGAGCCATCGAAGATCACCGATCGGTTCGTCTCGGTCCGCGGGAAGGCCCACATCCGGGGTGTGCGCTTCCACGACTTGCGCCACGCTCACGTAACCCAGCTCCTTGGCGCCGGTGTGGACGCCACGACCGTCGCCGCCCGTGTGGGCCACGCTTCAACTCGGATGACCCTGGATCGCTATGCCCACGCCCTGCCAGCCGGTGACGTGGCCGCCGCCGCCATTATCGGCGCAATGTTGCCCGCGTGAGAGTCGCCTGTCGGATCAGACCCTCACCGGCGCATTATCAGTTCGTTCCAAGGGGACGAATGGGAAGGTGTGAGACGGTTCGCGGCGTTCTCACCTGCGACGATGGTGGATCCAGAAGATTCCCGCCGACAACTAACGGCGCGAGTTGTAGGACATTTTGTAGGACAGAACTCCGGAGGCGACTCACACGAATGACTGCCTGAGCCCGTCGGGCGGGTGTGGCCGTTGACCGCCATTTCGGAGCCAGTCACCAAGACTCCCTAGTCGGTGGAAGAACCGGTCAGGTGTCCTAACCTCGGTCATATGCGGATCGAGAGCGCGTTCATCGCTGATTACGTCGAGGTGAACCCCACGACGCGATCACTTGACGTACGAGCTGGATTCCGGAAGCCGGTGGCGACAGACCGGTGGCACGATTAACTCTGATGCTCGCGAAAGCTCTATGAGACCGCAACGAATCCACGAGCCTCCTAGCCAGGACTGCTGCTTCCTGCCATCCACCCCGCCAACGCCTCATTTGCGTCACCAACCACTGCGAGGGATTGTCCACGGAACCTGGCTATCCCAGCGGGAGTGATAAAGCGTCGGACGACCAGGATCACGAGGCATGTGCACAGGCACTGACCCACGAGGCCCGACGACGGCAAGACCGAGTCAATGAGCCTCTCACTGCAAGGCCGGCACCCATGAAGGCCATTCGGTAGTCAGGCGCCAGAGCCCGCTTCGTGGATCCGTCCCGGCAGACCCGCCCGCAGCGCCTCGAGATCCCAGATCTCGCCGAGCGCCGAGGCCGGGGAACGGCCCAGACGGCCGAGAGCCCAAGGGGCGGCCACCGAGGCCCCGGTGGCCGCCGCGGCGGCGCCGGCGCTGATGCTCCACCCGACGGGGCCGAGAGGCGTGCAGCCGAAGAACTGGCTGACGACTGGCGTCTGGACGATGGCCGCCAGGGCGGCTGCCGACGCCACGGTGGAGGCCAGTACCAGCGGGCTCGAGCCACCGACGACCGCCGTTTGACCGAGCTGGGCCCCAATCAGGGCGACGAGAGAGATCGTGCTGGCCCGGCGCCGAGTGCCGGTGCCCCGAGCCACGAACCAGGCGCCGAGGGCGCCACCGGTGGTCATCGTGGCGCGCAGTGCGATCTGGCTCACGAGCGCCGATCCGAGCGAGGCGTCAGGCCCCTCGTGCAGCAGCATCTCCGGGGTTCGGTCTGCGGGCGGCCGCATGGCGATGGTCATGGCCGGGAGCATGTCGGTGAGCAGGTTGACCAACAGCAACTGGCGGGCACCAAGGGGCGAGTCGCCGGCCAACGCGGTGGCGATCACGGTGAACGCCACCTCGCCCATGTTGCCGCCCACCAGAATTGCCAGCGCGTCACGCACCGAGGCCCACAGGGCGCGTCCCTCGACGATGGCCGAAAGGATGGTCTCGATCCGGTCGTCCACCACGACCAGGTCGGCCGCCTCGCGTGCCGCCGCCGAGCAGCGATCACCCAGCGCGATGCCAGCGTGTGCCAACCGGATGGCCGGTGCGTCGTTGGCCCCGTCGCCGGTCATGGCCACCACCCGGCCCAGGCGTTGATAGGCACGCACGATGCGGACCTTGTCGGTCGGGGTGACCCTGGCGAAGACCGACACCTCGCCAAGAGCCGCGTCGAGTTGGGCGTCGGACATGGCGTCGAGCTCAGGGCCGGCGACCACCCGGTGTCCGTTGACTATGCCGAGCTCGGCGCCGATGGCGCGCGCAGTGCTCGGGTGGTCGCCGGTGATCATGACCACGTCGATGCCGGCCGCGCGCAGGTCGGTCACGGCGGCGGCGGCTGTCGGGCGCACCGAATCGGCCAAGCCGAGGAAGCCCAGCAGCTCCATGGCGCTGACCCGTTCGTCGCCCACCTCCGACCGGTTCGAGGCGGGCCGTTCGGCCACGGCGAGAACGCGCAGCCCCCGCCGGGCCAAGCGTTCCACCTCGGCCTCGAGTGTGCGCCGAATGGGCGGGTCGAGGGGCACCGGCCCTTCCGGACCGACCCAAGCGGTGCAGCGCGGGAGTATCACCTCGGGGGCACCCTTGACCGAGACCCGAGCCCCGGCCGGACTGGTCCCGATGACAGCATGGAAGCCCCGCGCCGGGTCGAACGCCAGCTCACCCAGTACGTCCCAGCCGCCCAGGCCATCGGCCGCCGTCACCCCTGCCGTCTGTGCTCCGGCCAGGACGGCCCGGTCGGTGGCGTGGCGTAGGAGGAGGAGGTCCTGGCTGCTCGTGCCAGGGCTGGCCCGCAAGGCTGCGGTCAGCACCGCCCGGGATCGCCGACCCAGCTCGCCGATGCCATCGTCGGTGGCGCCATCGGACACCCGCTGCAGGCTGATCTCTCCCAGGGTGAGCGTCCCCGTCTTGTCGAAGCAAAGCGTGTCGACCCGACCGAGGGCCTCGATCGTGCGGGGATTGCGGACCAGAGCTCCGCGTTCGGAGAGCCGCCGGGCTGCGGCCATCTGGGCCACGGAGGCCACGAGCGGCAGGCCCTCGGGGACGGCAGCCACCATCAGGCTCACCCCCGAGCTGATGGCCCGCCGGGGGTTTTGGCCCCGAAGGAGGCTCATGCCCGCCACGGCCAACCCGCTGGCCACCGTGGCCGGCACGGTCACCGCGGTCAGGGTGCTGAGCCGAGCCTCGACCCCGCTCGGTGGTGGTTCGGGGGCATCGGCCAGACTCCGACCCACCTCGGTCTCGGACCCGACGGCCACCACGACAGCCAGAGCCCGACCATTCGAGACCGTTGTCCCCTCGTAGAGCATGCAGTGCCGATCGGCCACGGCAGCCCCGGGCACCGCTGCCACCTGCTTGACGACAGGGAGCGACTCGCCGGTCACCACCGACTCGTCGACCTCGCAGGCCTCCGCTTCGAGGATTCGGCAGTCGGCCGGCACCACCTCACCCGCCTCGAGCTCGACCAGATCGCCGCGCACCAGCTCCTCGCGCCCGAGCGGAATCGGCTCACCCGCACGACGCACCACCACCGGAGTGTCCGAAACCTCAGCGAGACGCTCGATCGACACCTCGGCCCGGACTCGCTGCACGCCCCCGATCACTGCGTTGGCCCCCATCACCCCGGCCACCAGCCCGGCGTCGGTCACCGACCCGACAGCAGCCGCAAGGCCGGCACCGACCGCGAGTAGCGGGGTGAGCGGGTTGGCCAGCTCGGCGGCAATGGCCTTCGGCAGTCGCAAGTTCGGAGACGGAACTGCCCGGGGTCCCACCCGACGAGTGGCGGCCTGTTCGGGGCTCAGCCCGTCCGCCGAGGTCTCGAGCTCGGCCATTACCGCCGGCCCGTCCATGGCATGCCACGGGGTGTGCCATCGAGGTACAGGGGCCGGGCGGCGGCGGAGCACCTCAGCCGAGGCCATGGCCTGGGCCTGGGCCGCCAATGCCGCGAGATTGACCGGGAGGGCAGCCCGGCGCCCAGCACTTCCTGCCGGTCCGACCAGCGACCAGACCCCACCGATACCCGAGCCTGCCAGGGCCAGAATGGCACTCCGGGTGGACACGGACCGGGCAACCGACGCTGCCTCGACCACAAAATGGGCGTCGGTCAATCCGTCATTGGTCAAGAGGTCTGCGCCCCATGGCACCGTCAGGTCGACCATCCCGACGCCGCAGTCAGCGGCTCGTAGGCCTTCGGCGTTCCCCGACACGAGCAGCACCGCGTGCCCCTCGAGCTGAAGAGCCCGTACGGTCGTGGCGATCCGCCGGCCGCCCGGCAAGGAGCGCCCACCGCCCAGCTGTTCGGTCAGTCGATCTCCGCCGCCGGCAACGGCAATGTCGAGGCCACCGCGCCTGGCCGCGCCGACGAGCGCTTCGGCCAGCGGGTCGAGCTCCACGTCGACCGTGGCCAGACCGACAACGACGCCTCTGTGCGCGAGGCCCAGCACCACGACGCCACCCCGGCCGAGGAGACGAGCCCGTGCAACAGCGCTCCGGGGTAGCTCGGTCCCCGCTGCCTCGAGTCGCTCGAGCCGCCCGAGTGCCCACGCTCGCCGATGGCGTACCCGCCCGGGTGACGCCTCGTCGAAGAGATCCGACGCCACGGCACGCAAGTCCTCGGTCGTGGATCCGATCGCCTCGACCGAGCCGAGCACCGAGCGTCGGACAACGACATCGGCATCGAGTAGGACCAAGTCGATGCGATCGAGCCGGCGCAAGACGGTGCGGTCGAGGATGAGCACGTCCCTCCGGGCCAGCTGGCGCCCGAACGAGGCGGCGAAGGCCTCGCGTCCCATCCGCCCAGCCTTGGGGAGGCCAGCCACCACGAAGCTGGCCGCCCGCCGGGGGCTGCCGGTCAGCGTGAAGGCGACACCGGACACGCCCAGCGACGCGACGGCGGCACGGCTGGCAAAGTGCTCGAGTGGGCCTCCGGGTAACGGGACAGGCCGCTCCACGTGGACCAAGGCTCGGGGTGGCTTCTCCGCGGCGCGGGTGTGCAGCTCGAACTCGCGCCGTTCCCAGCCTCGCCGACGCTCCTGTGACTCGCGCACGAGATTGGCCCGCTGCCCGATGTCGACGACCAACCCGAGCGGACCTTGGGCCAGCGCCTGGACAAAGGCATTCGACAGGCCCAGACCGAGATCGGTGGCCGGCGCGCCAAGATGCTGCTCCAAGAAACCACGGAGGTGGGGCTCTGTGTCGACCAGCGATACCAACGACGCCAGTTCGATGGGGAAAGGGGTGGCCCGCAGCACCTGACCGAAGACGCTCGCCCCCAGTCCCAAGACGTCGGCGCCGAGGGCGATGGCGTCGCGACGGAGAGGCCCGAGGTCACCGGGATGCTCGGGCCGCTCGTGGGGGAAGCGCTCGTCACCCACCTCGTGAGCCTCTTCGATCCCTTCGATCTCCTCCACGAGATCGTCGAGGGACGGACCTTCCGGATCGAAGACCACGACCACCCGACCGAGCACGGCGTTCACCTGGGCCCAGTCCACCCCTTCGATCGCGTTCAATGCCGCCTCGAGGTCCTTGACCAATGGGTCGTGACCGGGTCGGTCCACGGCGCGGACCTCGATGTGTGCACGACCCTCGCTCACCCACACCCGCCGGTGTCGACGTCCGGGGTTCAGCCGCTCGAGCGCGTCACCGGCTACTCCTGCGACCGTCCGTGGGACACGGAGTGCGGTCGAGACCACCTGGCGGGGACTCAGCACGCCCGCTCCGGGTTCCGACTCGGAGTCAGCACCCTCCGCCTCGCGGCGTCGAGGGCCGACCGAAGACGATCCGACGAGGAGGCCGGGCGCTCCGACGCGGGCGGCGTCAGCGAGGTCCGGTTGGGGTCAGGCGGCCACCGTCTGAGCAGCGTGTCCGACTGGTGACGACGATCGCTCCCTGAGCCAGTTGACGATTCGCAGGATCGCGAACTGAGCGGCGAAGACTGCCAGTTCGAGGAGCAGCCGTTCGACGATGACCTCCATTGAGCCTCCCAATTTGTCGAAGTACTTCTTCGACGAAGGATAGGGAAGGGAGATGAACGGATCGCTATCGACGTGCGTCGAATGGGCCAAAAGATGATGAACAGTTCGTGTTGTTGCGCTTCAAACGCCCCGGTCGTTGTGACCGGACAAACGCGGCATCGTGCTGCGCCCGGGAGGGTCCTTCGGAATTGCACAGTGCATCCGCGTCTCAGCGCGGGACATCTGGGAAAATCAATCGGAGCTGTGGTGTCGCGCGACGAGTACGCCCGCTCCGATGAGCGCGGCCAGAGGTAATTCGATTGCTCCGAGCACCGCGGCACCTCCCAGTGCGGCCCAGAACCCGACGTTGACCGCAGCCTCGGGAACGGTGATGTGCACGATGGGCATGACGTAGGGGCCGTGACTGTTGCTGCTCGCCGTCGAGGCAGATCTCGTTCGCCTGGCCGGTGGCTTCTTCGCTTCCTGAGCGTCCGTGTTCGGTGTCGGCATGTCTCCTCCATGTGATGTGGGTTGTTGTTCTCGTGTACGACGTCCGGCCCGCTCGGTTGGTCCGGCCGTGATCCTCGTCGGACCGAGGCGGTCAGGCCTCTTCCAGCACCTCTCCGAACTCATGCAGGGCCGGTCGGTTGGTCGCGTCCATAAGGGCATGACCGGCCATGAGAAGCAGGGCTAGCGGCCACTCGATGATCTCGACCGCGGCCAGCACGCCGAGACCGGCGTAGTAGACCAGGTGCTCGACCGGCGGCGCCTCGATGGTCGTCTCGTCCACCGTCAGCACTACTCTGTGGCCGCCACGCTCGGTGTCCATCGCAACCTTTAGTGCGACCATGCCCATCCTCCTCCGGGCCGAGCGGGCCTGACACGGCCCCGTCCAGCTCACGGTGATCGGTCAGGCCCTGGTGACCACCCACCCGAGGCGGGAAGGTGCCACCCGGGACCGGCGCTCAAACGTGGTCGCCTACCCACTACCGATCTGAACCTTCATCTTCGCATACCGGGGCCACGCGTGCACATGCGACCGACCGTTCCGCCCTCCTGCAAAGGCGCGCTCAGAAGGCGTCGGTTGCTCACGTTCGACTCGGTGCCACGTCATGGCCGCCAACCTCCTCGTGGCTGTCCGAAGTCGACTCGTTCCACAACGTCGAATGCCCATAGGAGCCGCCCACGTCCTCGCTCTTGATGGACGGGCATCGAGCCTGGCCGATCGTTCTGCAAGCATGTCGAACGTGAAAGAGCGGAGGCGGAGACCGTTGCGACCCCGCGTCCAGGGATTCATACGGAGCATCGGTCCCGAGCTGGTTTCGGGGGCGTCCGACAACGACCCGACGAACGTGGGCACGGCTGTCGCCGTCGGAGCGCAAACCGGCTATCAACTGGCCTGGGTAACAGTCCTCGTCGCTCCACTCCTCGGCGTCGTCCAGACCATCGCCGCCCATGTCGGCTCGGTGGCGCGCAATGACCTCCAGACTCTGACCCGCATCCGCTATGGCCGGGGGGTCGCCGCGGTCCTTTTGGTGTCGGTCGTCGTCGTCAACGTGGTCACCATTGCGGCCGATCTGCAAGCCGGGGCTGCCGGGATCGGGATCCTGGCCGGCGTCGAATCCCGCTGGCTGGTACTCCCGCTAGGGCTGGCCCTTGTCGGTCTGCTTCTCGTCGGCAAGTACGACGAAGTCATCGGCGTGCTGCGGTACCTGATGCTCGGCTTTCTGGCGTTCGGGGCGGTCGCCTTCCTCTCCCATCCGAACTGGCCGCTCGTCCTCCGCTCCAGCCTGGTACCCACGCTTTCGCTGCACCGCGATGTCATCGCCGGTGGCCTCGCCCTGATCGGCACCACACTCACCAGCTACGTCTACGTGTGGGAGACCGTCGAGCGGGGAGTGGAGGAGGTGCCCGACGAGTCCGGCGACACCAGGGTGCTGGCGCGAGCCAGACTCGGTGCCGTCATCGGTGCCGTATTCACCGCCGTGATCTTCTGGTTCATGCTCGTCGCCTCGGCGGCGACGCTCGGCCAGCGTCACCAGACGGTCACGTCGGCACAGGAAGCAGCCCAGGCGCTACGTCCGCTCGCCGGCTCGGGGGCGGCGGATGTCTTCGCGGTCGGGCTCATCGTCTCCGCGGTGGTCGCCCTCCCGGTCCTCATGGCCACGACCGCCTACGTGGTCGGCGCACACTTCGACTGGCGCCGCGGGCTGTCCGAGCCGGTGAGCAACGCCCGGGGCTTCTACGGCGTGCTGGCAGCGTCGATAGGTCTGGCCTTCGCCGTGACCCTGGCCAAGGTCTCGGTCATCGGCATGCTCGTTGCAGCCAGTGTGATCGGGGGATTCGGCACTCCCATCGGCCTGGTGATCCTGGTCCTGCTCGCCCGCGACGACCAGGTCATGGGCGCCCAGCCCATATCGGGTCGACTTGCCATCGCCGGCTGGACGGTCGCGGTCGTCGTCGGCAGCTTAGGACTCCTGTTGGTTATCGGCGCTGCGCTCGGCAAGTTCTGACCTGGCTGTGTACCAGGACGTAAGTAGCCACGTCACCGGTTTCGATGACGTACTCTTCCGGTCAGCCGACCGGCAACTCGCAGATGAGCGAAGGTTCCGATTGCCAGGGCTCGTCCATTCTGTTAGCGCCAGCCGCCATCCGGTTGGCAGGGCCTCTGTTGCGGATCAGTTATCCCAACGCCCCACCTATTTCACTCCAACCGCTTTGATCTGATCGATGTGGCGCTCTCGGAGGTGACTGAACCTCAATCTTGCGATCCGTAGTGGGCGCGGCGACGGTCCCTCGGACAATGCTCCAGCTGCGTGGTCGGCTACCGCGACGCATTGGCCGCAAGATCTGGATGACCCAGTGGACGTGATGGAGCGTCGGATGGCCAAGAATACGAGGCTTGTGCGTGGGCAATGCTCAGGTTCCTCAGGATTCAGTTACCCCATGTCTCGTGACCGGGGTGCGAAACATGGCTTCGGGGTGTGAAACCGCAGCTCAGAGTGCTGATTTGCCAGATTTGTGCGCTCCACTGAGGCAGTCACCCGCCGGAGCAGTGAGGACGACCCAGGTGCTCTCGATCGTGAGCGAGCCACAATTTCAGCCCGAGATTCTGCGACGCGTAACCGGCAATGGCTGACGGGCATGCTGGGTGCGAGCGGGATGCCCGTTTGGTCACTAGCTATGCGTGATTGCGTTGTTCAACTTGTGCCGACGGTGACGCCGTACAAATACCGCGACGATCAAGATGCTCAATGCCAATCCGAAAACCAGGATTGCGACGTCCTCTGTTGAGTGATGTCCAGTGGCTACTCGTCCGACGCCATACGAAGTCGCCGCTACTGAAACTGCGAATGCGATCGACGCGACGAAGTTCCATACGGCGAACTGGCGATGCCGCATCCTCGCAGTGCCCGAGATAATCGCCGGGGTGAAGAAAACAGCCAGCTTTCCCCACTTGGCGTAGGCAATCTCACCCTTGTCCATGAGTTTCTGGCGTCCGGCCTGTCGCTTGCCAGGCCGATCGAGGAGCTGGGGACCCCAGCGAACACCTATCCGGTAGCCAATCAATCCGCCCACTTCACCCGCAATCGACGCAGTGACGATGACCGCAGCAAGATTCAGATTGCCCTGACTAGCCCCCACTGCGGCGGCGGCGACGGCAGCGCTGCCAATGCCTGGCACGCCTGCCCACGACGCCATTACGGCCACGAACAGGAGAAGGTACTCCCACCAGTTGCTGCCCCAGCCTGCGAACGTCGAAGCCGACCCAAGAACTTGCACCCACCCGGTGACCACAGACTGCATCCCTTGCCCAGACGGCCGATGGCCGATTGAGCAGCATTCTTGTTCATTGCGGGCAGATAATCCGTACCGGCGATAGTGGGCACCGCCGGCCGTACCTCCAGGGTGAACACTCAGTGAACTGTGAGCCACCTTGCGCTGAAGGGCACCAACACCACGATCAGGCCTCTGGACTGGCGCTACGCGTCACCGTGGATCATGCCGTGAGACTGGCTCTCCCACTGGGAGAGGTTGCAGTTGGAGCGGGCGCGGCCTGGAGTTTCCCACTTGACGTGTCGCAATCACTCCGGTCCCCCTTGAAACCACCTTGTTATGGTCCGGACATGGCAAACACGTCGTGGCCGGTGGCTGAGTCCGCCGAATCGAGTCTTCCGGTCACCCTCCGAAGTGGCGTGCGACAAGAGTTCGGCCGGGCACTCCGCGCGCCCTATGAGACATTCATCACGGTAGCGGTCAATGGCGCAATGATGAGCTCGGCCTGGTTCTTCTTGCCTAAGAGCCTCAAGGACAAGGTGTTCACGCTGCACGGCACGCTGGCCTTCGCACTCGTGCTGGCCGCCTGGATGTACTCAGACGTGCCCGCAACGAATGTGCTCGGTCCGGATGCGGAGAGGGCGGCTGCAGCTATCGATGAGCCGGTGATGTTCCGCAGATTGCTGTACGGCAAGAACATCGTGCTGTGGGCCCTTGTCACTCCCGTATGCCTTGTCGTTGCGCTTGTCAACGGGATCTTCTCCCACAATCTCCTGGCAACTCTGTACTCGGTCATCTGGATCGGAGTGGTTCCGTTCGGGGTGCTCGGGCTATCCGGGATTGTCGGAATCCGGTTTCCCTACCATCCGCTACCAATACGCTACCGGTGGGAGAATCGCCTCCCGCGGCGTCGAATGCTGTGGCGGTGGTTGGCTTTGGTCGTAACGCCATATGGACTGGTTCCACTCCTTGACGTGTTGATCATGCTTCCATCCCTGCTGTTGTGGGGTCTGACGTCGACTCACGGCCTATCCCAGAAACTGCCCGACAACGACCTCGGATGGGGCGTGGCGTTGGCCTGTGTAGTGGCCGCCATCTGTTCGTTCGGCGGTCACCGGTTTGGGGCCTGGTTGGCGCATCGACGGCGTGACGCTCTCTTGACCTTCCTCGCCGATGCCACTCGAGGATGACCGTTCAGCACCTCATCGCTTGAGAGCACGCCGCAGATCACACCGTGTCGACGGGCTCCGGCTCAAGGGTCGACGCTTCATCGTCTGGATTCTTGCCAATGGCGAGCTTGGCGCTCATCTTGATGGCCTTCACCGAGCTCGTGGCTCCAGTCTGCAAGACGACGGCGATTGCCAAAAGCACGATGGCCAGATAGCGGAAGGTATGGGAGCCCAACATGAGGATGGCGACACGACCCAGCGCGAAAGGTGGAGCGCAAACCACTGCCCCGACCGCTCCTCCCACTGCGGAGGCGGTGAGTTTGTCCTTGGTCGATCGTTCCGACTTCAGTCCGATAAGCCGGGCCGGGACCGCAACATAGGCGACCATCATGATCGCAACCACGACGCCGAGCGTCAAAGAGAACCAGAACTTCCCCCAACGGTCGACGACCTTGGTGGCGAAGCCCAGTGCCAGGCCCACAAGTAAACCCCAGGCGAGGACGGTACGGATGTGCCGTCTCGCCTCCGCAAACGCCGGACGAATCTGGGGTGTTCCCGGCTTAGAGATGGCGAACGCGAAGACCGCGTTGAGGAAGAAGCTGCCGGCGGTGAGCCCCGCGATGACCAGCAGTACGAGACTGAGGAGTGGTCCGCGCAGGATGTGAAATTCTTTTCCGTGTAGCGCATGGGCCTTGAGGTCGAGCATGGCCGCCCAGATCCACATGGCAGGCAGG